>BNJU01001521.1_pt1 | contig 273927 bp, 345 predicted proteins | sample 8539281 | NCBI WGS metagenome assembly BNJU01 (sample SAMD00202456, study PRJDB9452) | human saliva metagenome | isolation source: human saliva | place: Japan
GGGCAAGGAGAACAGTATCTTCTATACCAGTCATAAATTCCAAGCTATACCCATTGGTAATACTCAATTATTTTCAAAAAGCAACCTCGTCCATTGTCTGCTGACAGTGGATTAAAACGCTTTTTTACAGTCCTAGAATAACTTCTTGAAGCTTATCAATGATGGCTTCCAATGTTTGGAAAGCCTGACTATCATGAACATTTCCTGCCTCAACCGTATAAGCCAAGGCCCAACCATGCTTATCACAAGCAACTTGAGCAGAATAGGCAAATACTTCCTTGTGTTCGCCCTTATGGAACCAACCACACTCGGGATCTGTCGTTGAGATTTTCTTTTCCTTATTCTCACTTTCTTTTGCGGGCTTTAAGGACTATTTTACGTGTTTTTTCCTATCTAGATAAATCTCAACTGCCAATTGTTCACTCATAAATTTAGCTTGTTGGTCTACCATTTCCTTACGGTACTTGTGACTATTAGCTGCCGCTTTGATATGGGTACCATCCACAAATAGTTCAGAAGGATCCATTAAGCCAGCATACAAAGCTTGGTTGAGAGCTTGGGAAAAAATCTCAGAAATGAGTTCTTTATCTTGAAAACGACGGCTGTAATTCTTTCCATAGGTATAAAATGAGGAACCTTATCATCTAAAGTTAGTCCAAGAAACCAGCGATAGGCCACGTTTACTTCAATCTCTTTCATGGTTTGGCGCATGGAACGAATGCCATAAAAACATTTGATCAAAGGAATTTTGACTAACATGACGGGATCAAGACTAGGACGACCATTATCTGGACTATAGGTATCTTCTACCAAATCATAAACAAAGCCAAAATCAACCTTTGAATCTACTTGTCGAAGAAAGTGATCTTCTGGGACCGATTCGTCTATTGTATAGAAACCATATTGGCGACGATTATAATCAGGTTTTTCTTTGTGAAACATAGGGAACACCTCACAACTCTTCTTACCTCTATTATACGACTTTGCACAAAGAAAAGCCCTTAGAAACTTGATTTCTAAGGACTTTGTCTTCAATCTGAAGAAGTCACAAGCCTTCTTTTTTATAGACTATTTTACAAGCCAGCAAATTCTTTGATTTCTTGAGCTGACATTGAAGAGTCGCAACGGACCTTGATTTGACCGTTTGATACATGAACAAAGCCTGGGACTGTAGGGATTTCATAGCGTGAGCGGAAGTCTTGTAAAGCTTCAAGTTGACTTGGCTCTTCGCTATTGATGAAGTAGATGTGAGCTTTGGTTTCAGCTACCACACCAGCCAATGTACCAGCAAATTTACGGCAGTAAGGACAAGTTTTGCGTCCGATAAAGAAAGTTGCTGTTTCTTGCTTGTCGAGCGCTTCTTGAGCACGCGCAACTGTTGTCACTTCAAGATCTTTGATATTTTTCTAAAAATTGTTCCATGAGAATACCTCGCTTTTTTTGATAAAACTAGTATGCCATAAAAATACTAAAATTGCTCAGTTTTGATACGGAAATAGATGGTGGGGCAGAAATTAGTAGACTAAGTCTGATTTTCTAGTCCGATATCCCTGTGTCTTTAAAGATATCGAAACTGAAGTTTTTGGTCAAAAGAGTTAAAAGAAGACATAAATTACAGTCAGCTTTTACTTCATCATCAAAAATAAAGGTCAGGATTTTTTTCCCCGACCTTTATATAGTTGCTTTATTTTACAAAGGCATTGATTTCAGCTTCGATGTTAGCAATCTTAGCTTGTGAATCTTCGTTGCTTTCACCAACAACTGCAATGTAGAACTTGATTTTTTTGGTTCAGTACCTGAAGGGCGAACTGCGATCCATGAACCATCTGCAAGAGTGTATTTCAATACATCACTTGGAGGAGTTGTCAAGGTTGTTACAGTGCCATCAGCTGCAGTAGATGTTTGTGCTTTGAAGTCTTCTACGACTGTGATTTCTGTTGTGTTAAATTCTTTAGGCCCGTTTTCACGGAATTTCGCCATGATCGCTTTAATTTGCTCAGCACCGTCAACACCAGAGAGGGTAACAGAGATTGTCTTTTCAGCATAGTAGCCGTACTCTTTGTAGATTTCTTCGATACCATCTGCAAGAGTCAAACCACGAGAGCGGTAGTAGGCAGCAAGTTCAGCAACGACAAGAACAGCTTGGATAGCATCTTTATCACGCACGAATGGTTTAATCAAGTAACCGAAGCTTTCTTCAAATCCCATCATGTAAGTGTGATTGTGTTTTTCTTCGAATTCTTGGATTTTTTCAGCGATGAATTTGAAACCAGTCAAGACGTTGAACATAGTTGCGCCGTAGCTTTCAGCAATCTTAGTAACCAAGTCAGTTGATACGATAGATTTGCAAAGAGCTGCATTCTCTGGAAGTGTCCCAGCATTTTTGTGAGCTTCCAAGATGTACTTAGCCATGATGGCACCGATTTGGTTACCTGAAAGGTTAAGGTAGCTTCCGTCTTTTTGAAGGACTTCAACACCAACACGGTCAGCGTCAGGGTCAGTTGCAACAAGAACATCAGCTCCTACTTGGCGACCAAGTTCTTCTGCAAGAGCAAAGGCTGCTTGGTTTTCTGGGTTTGGAGATTTAACAGTTGAGAAGTCTGGGTCTGGAGTTGCTTGAGCTTCAACGACTTGAACAGAGTCAAATCCTGCTTGAGCAAGAGCACGACGAGCCAACATTTCACCAGTACCGTGAAGAGGAGTGTAGACAATCTTCATGTCCTTACCAAACTCTTCAATCAAAGCTGGGTTGATGTTAACATCTTTAACTTCTTTGAGGTATTCGGTATCGACTGCTTCGCCAATAACTTCAATCAAGCCAGAAGCTTTTTCAGCTTCTACATCAGCAACTTCAACAGCAAATGGATTTTCGATAGCACGGATGTAAGTTGTCAAAGCATCAGCATCGTGTGGAGGCATTTGACCACCGTCTTCTCCGTAAACCTTGTAACCATTAAATGGAGCAGGGTTGTGGCTAGCCGTAATCATGATACCTGCGAAGCAGTTGAGGTGACGAACAGCAAATGAAAGCTCTGGTGTTGGACGGAGACTTTCAAAAACATAAGATTTAATACCGTGTTTAGCAAGAACTGCTGCAGATTCAAAGGCAAATTCTGGAGAGAAGTGACGGCTATCATAAGCGATGGCCACACCACGTTCTTTTTCGTTTCCACCTTTTGACTCAATCAAACGAGCCAAACCTTCAGTTGCTTGACGAACAACGTAGATATTAATGCGATTAGTTCCAGCACCAATCAATCCACGCATACCTGCAGTACCAAACTCAAGATTGGTATAGAATGCGTCTTCTTTAGTTTTCTCGTCCATTTTTTCCAAATCTTGACGAAGGTAGTCTGGAAGTTCTGCGAAATCAACCCATTTTTGGTAGTTTTCTTGGTAAGCCATAGGAAATCTCCTTTAGTATATAATTTAATCGCTTACATTATACCACGATTTGAAGTTTTAGTAAAACGTTAGCATGAGTTTCTGAAAAAGTTATGAAATATACCTACACCGCAAGTCTTGAATGGCTTACCGAAACATGCTATACTAACTGTATGATTATTTTACAAGCTAATAAAATTGAACGTTCTTTTGCTGGAGAGGTTCTTTTTGATAATATAAACCTACAAGTAGATGAAAGAGATCGCATTGCCCTCGTTGGGAAAAATGGTGCAGGAAAGTCTACATTACTCAAGATATTGGTTGGAGAAGAGGAGCCAACCACTGGTGAAATCAATAAGAAAAAAGATATTTCCCTCTCTTATCTAGCACAGGATAGTCGCTTTGAGTCTGAAAATACTATTTACGATGAAATGCTACATGTATTTGATGATTTGCGTCGGACTGAAAGACAACTTCGCCAGATGGAGTTGGAGATGGGGGAAAAAACTGGTGCAGAATTAGACAAACTTATGTCTGACTATGATCGCCTATCAGAAAATTTCCGTCAGGCTGGAGGATTTACCTATGAAGCCGATATTCGCTCTATCTTAAATGGATTCAAGTTGACGAGTCTATGTGGCAGATGCGAATCTCTGAGCTTTCTGGTGGTCAAAATACTCGTCTAGCGCTAGCCAAAATGCTTCTTGAAAAACCTAATCTCTTGGTCTTGGATGAGCCGACTAACCACCTAGACATTGAAACAATTGCCTGGTTAGAAAACTACCTTGTAAACTATAGCGGTGCCCTCATTATCGTCAGTCACGACCGGTATTTCCTCGATAAGGTTGCAACCATAACACTTGACTTAACCAAGCATTCTTTGGACAGATATGTAGGGAACTACTCGAGCTTTGTGGAGCAGAAGGAGCAGAAGCTCGCAACTGAAGCCAAAAACTACGAAAAGCAACAGAAGGAAATTGCTGCCTTAGAAGACTTTGTCAATCGAAATCTTGTTCGAGCATCGACAACCAAACGTGCTCAATCTCGACGCAAGCAACTGGAGAAAATGGAGCGCTTGGATAAGCCTGAAGCTGGTAAGAAATCAGCTAATATGACCTTCCATTCTGATAGAGTATCTGGTAATGTCGTTTTGACAGTTGAGAATGCTGCAATTGGCTATGATGGTGAAATCTTATCAGAACCCATCAACCTTGATCTTCGTAGGATGAACGCTATTGCCATTGTTGGTCCTAACGGTATTGGTAAGTCAACCTTTATTAAATCCATTGTGGACCAAATTCCCTTTATCAAGGGTGAGAAGCGCTTTGGTGCTAATGTTGAGGTTGGTTACTATGACCAGACTCAGAGCAAACTGACACCGAGCAATACAGTCTTAGACGAACTCTGGAATGATTTCAAGCTGACTCCTGAACTAGAAATTCGTAATCGCCTAGGTGCCTTCCTTTTTTCTGGTGACGATGTTAAGAAATCTGTTGGGATGCTGTCAGGTGGTGAACGAGCTCGTCTGCTTCTAGCTAAACTTTCAATGGAAAACAACAACTTCTTGATTCTCGATGAGCCGACCAATCACTTAGACATAGATAGCAAGGAAGTTCTGGAAAATGCACTGATTGACTTTGATGGGACTCTTCTATTTGTCAGCCATGACCGTTATTTTATCAACCGTGTAGCCACTCATGTGTTGGAATTATCTGAGAATGGATCAACACTTTATCTGGGTGATTATGACTATTATGTTGATAAAAAGGCAGAGCTAGCAGCTAGCCAAGCGGAAGAAGCTGCAGTTGTTAATCAAGAAAAAGAAGTTTCTCCAGTTAATGACTACCAAGCTCAAAAGGAAAGTCAGAAAGAACTTCGTAAGTTAATGAGACAAATTGAAAGTCTTGAGACAGAAATCGAAGAACTGGAAACTCAAGCCCAAGCTATCTCTGAACAAATGCATACCACCAATGATGCAGATGAACTCATGAAATTACAAGCAGAACTGGATAAAATTAGCCATCGTCAAGAAGAAGCAATGCTAGAGTGGGAAGAATTATCGGAGCAGGTGTAAGATGGAAAATCTTGGAAAAGTTTTTCGTGAATTTCGAATCAGTAAAAATTACTCTCTAAAAGAAGCTGCAGGAGATGCCTGTTCGACCTCCCAATTATCCCGCTTTGAATTGGGGGAGTCGGATCTGGCTGCATCTCGTTTCTTTGAAATATTAGATAATATTCATGTGACGATTGAGAATTTTATGGATAAGACTAGAAATTTTCAACATCATGAGCATGTCGGCTTGATGGCTCAGATTATTCCACTTTACTACTCAAATGATATTGCAGGTTTTCAAAAACTTCAAGAAGAACAACTTGAAAAAGCTAAGAGTTCAACAAATCCCCTCTATTTTGAGCTGAACTGGATTTTGCTACAAGGTCTTATTTGTCAAAGAGATGCAAGCTTCACTATGAAGCAAGGTGATCTGGATAAGGTGGCAGATTATCTTTTCCAAACAGATGAATGGACCATGTATGAGTTGATCCTCTTTGGCAATCTCTATAGCTTTTATGATGTGGACTATGTTGCTCGCCTTGGTAGAGAAGTGATGGAGAGGGAGGATTTCTACAAAGAAATTGGACGCCATCGAAAACTGGTCTTGATTTTAGCTCTTAATTGTTACCAGCATTGTTTAGAACATCTTGCTTTTGAAAATGCCAGCTACTTTGAAGCTTATATAGAGAAGATCATAGGTAAGAGCATCAAACTCTATGAGCGTAATGTTTTCCACTTTCTTAAGGGATTTGCTCTTATCAGAAGGGGCAAACAAAAGAAGGCTGTCAGCAAATGCAGGAAGCAATGCATATTTTTGATGTGCTAGGTCTTCCGGAGCAGGTAGCTTACTATCAGGAACATTACGATAAATTTGTAAAAAGCTAATTTCCCAAATACGGGAAAAAACAAGAAATTCCTCCAAGTTTTGATACAATAGTTTCAAAATTTGAGAGGAGTTTTTATGAATCGATATGCAGTACAGTTGATTAGTCGTGGAGCTATTAACAAACTAGGAAATATGCTCTATGATTATGGGAATAGTGTTTGGCTGGCATCGATGGGAACGATTGGGCAAACCGTTCTAGGGATTTATCAGATCTCTGAACTGGTTACATCCATTCTAGTCAATCCTTTTGGTGGAGTGATTTCAGACCGTTTTTCCCGTCGCAAGATTTTGATGACGACCGACTTGGTTTGTGGAATTCTTTGTCTGGCTATTTCTTTTATAAGGAACGACAGCTGGATGATTGGAGCTTTGATCTTTGCTAATATTGTTCAAGCGATTGCCTTTGCATTTTCTCGAACTGCCAATAAAGCTATTATCACAGAAGTCGTAGAAAAAGACGAGATAGTGACCTACAATTCACGCTTAGAGTTAGTTTTACAGGTTGTAGGAGTCAGTTCTCCGGTGCTTTCTTTCCTTGTTTTAAAATTTGCAAGTCTTCATCTGACGCTCTTACTAGATGCTTTGACCTTTTTCATCGCTTTTGCCCTAGTGGCTTTACTTCCCAAAGAAGAACCAAAGGTTCAAGAGCAGAAGAGTTTCACCGGGAAAGATATTTTTGCGGACATCAAAGATGGCTTGCACTATATCAGGCATCAAAAAGAAATTTTCTTTCTCTTGTTAGTGGCTTCCAGTGTTAATTTCTTTTTTGCAGCTTTTGAGTTTTTGCTCCCTTTTTCAAATAAACTTTATGGTGTAGACGGAGCCTATGCGACTATCTTAACCATGGGTGCAATTGGATCAATCATCGGAGCATTGATTGCAAATAAATTTAAATCCAGTATGAATACACTTTTATTCTTATTGATCCTCACAGGAGTAGGAGTTTTCATGATGGGCTTACCACTGCCTAATTTTCTTACTTTTTCAGGAAACCTAGTTTGTGAATTATTTATGACAATTTTTAATATTCACTTTTTCACTCAGGTACAGACCAAGGTTGACGGAGACTATCTGGGAAGAGTATTGAGTACCATTTTTACACTGGCAATTCTCTTTATGCCGATTGCGAAAGGTGTAATGACATTTTTACCAAGTGTGCAATTAGTTTCCTTTTTAATCATCGGACTTGGAGTTATTTTACTTTCGTTGGCATCAATGTTCTATATTCAAAGACAAGGGTAACACAGAAAAAAAGCAACGGTGCCGTTGCTTTTTTTGTTTTCATCAATCCACCCTGAGGGAATCGAACCCCCATCTCAAGAACCGGAATCTTACGTGATATCCATTACACTAAGGGTGGAAACTTTAATTATTATATCAAAAAAGAGAGCTGAACTCAAGTTTTTTCTAAGCTCAGTAAAAGGAGAATAAAAAAGGATTCAGTATTGAACCGAATCCTCTATATGATTATTATGATTATTTTTTCTCAAGAAGAGCTTTGATTTCTTGAAGAACTTCCAATTCAGTTGGACCAGCAGGTGCCTCTTCAGCGACTTCTTCTTTTTTACGAAGATTTTGAGCTTTTTCCATTGCTTTAATCACAAAGAATAGAACAGTACCAACTACAAGGAAGTTGATAACAGCGCTCAAGAAGTTACCGTAAGCAACCCCATTCCATGAAAGTTCAGCAATACGTTCGATTTTCGCAGCTTTCAAAGCTGGATTCAATAGAAGTGGAGTGATGATATCATTAACAAATGAAGTTACGATAGCACCAAAAGCAGTAGCGATGATCACACCGACAGCAAGGTCTACAACATTACCGCGGAGCAAAAATTCTTTAAGATCTTTTAACATTTTCATAATTTCCTTTCAAAATTTAACAGTTTTTAATTATAGTATAATAGTCATTAGAATGCAAGAAGTATGCTTATTGTTTTTTAAAAACAAAAATTTTACTGAAGATGTAATTGAGGACTATGATCGTAACTTGTGCAAAAATAGTCTCAATTGTATTGATAGTATTGAGATTATCACCTACAAACTGACCGATAATATGGGGGCAACTCGTCACAAAAATAAAGGTCAGAAGCAGGTCTAAGAGGAAGGTTATGAATCTTGCAGTCGTAAATTTTATCAGACGCTTGAACCAATGTTTTCGTTTTTGCTTAAAAACAATGGTATCATTGGTGAAAAAAGCAAACAAAATTCCAGCTATATTTCCCAGAGCAGTCGCCCATAATTCTTGTTGGAAAAAGAAAAAAATAGTGATACGAACAATAATAGATACAAGAGTAGTTGCAACTCCGAAAAATAGGTAGGAGAGGATTTCATTATCGAAGAATTTTTTTATGTATGTTTTCATAAAAATAGTATAGCATAAAGGAGATAAATGTGCTATACTTGTAAGGTTGACTGGCTCAACCCTTGGTGCTTAGCTTCTTTCACCAAGCATATTTTACGCGGGTTAATCGCTAAAGGAGAAAACATGAAAAAACTAACTATCCGTGATATGGCAGATATTGCCATTGTCGCAGCAATTTATGTGGTTTTGACAATCACACCACCCCTTAATGCTATCAGTTATGGTGCTTATCAGTTCCGTATTTCTGAAATGATGAACTTCCTAGCCTTTTACAATCCTAAGTACATTATCGGTGTTACTCTTGGATGTATGATTGCAAATTTCTTCAGTTTTGGAATCATCGATGTTGCGGTTGGTGGAGGATCAACTCTTGTCTTCCTTAGCTTAGGAGTATGGCTGTTTAGCAAATACAGCAAAGACTATCTTTTTAATGGATTGATACGAAAAGATCATTTCTTCTTTTCAATTCTATTTTCAATTTCGATGATTACCATTGCTGCTGAATTGAACATCGTAGCAGAAGCACCATTCTTCTTAACTTGGTTTACAACTGCTATCGGAGAATTTGCTTCACTCATTGTTGGTGCTATTCTTATTGGAAAAATCGGGAAACGACTTGATTTGACCAGATAAAGATATCACATCAAGTATTCATGAAAAGGTCTGAACTCTGTTCAGTCTTTTTTTCTTATTTTTTTCTATAGATCCAGACTCTCAACAAAAGTGGTATAATAAAGAAAAAAAGGATTATTTTAATATGTATAGTTATCGTATTTCAGTTTTTTTGAAGTCCTTTTGGAAAAATCAGGTCATTAGATTTTTGTTAATTTTTAGCACTATTTTTATTTCTATCTTTTTTTCCAAAGAGTTAAGACATCTTTAAAAAGTGGTGGGAGTATGTTGGATCCTTTTCATATTGCAAAGGGAAGATTATACATTCACACGATTATTCTTTTTAGAAAAAAAGGATTGTTCCTCTAGCTGAAATTAGACAGATTGATATTGATTACGTTCGAGGGAGAAGAATGAATGGGGACAGGTATCATCTGTACTTTATATGAAAGATGGAAAATCTTTTACTTTTTCATTTTGGAAAAAGCAAAAAGAAACGAGGAGTTATTGAAAAATCTTGCCAATGTGGCCAAGAAGTGCCATATTAAAAATCTATTATTATTATTAAGAGTCGATTGCTAAAATTGGATTGTTGTCACTTGTGACAGTTGTCAAAGCTAGGAGAGTAGCTAATATGAATCAACTACAAGTAATAAGAGAAGATAAACAACTAAGAATTTTATTGATGCAAGAATGCGATATTCTCTTTTATGACCAGTTGAAAGAGGTTGAATTTTCTCAGAACAATGAAGTTTATTCTCTTTCGCCCATAGCCGTTGCTAAAGACGGCAGCGGGGGAGAATATGTAATTCTTGAGGATGAGAGTATTGGCTTTATAGGGAGTGAAGGCCATGTTGGTCGGGTAGCAGAAAGCCTTGATGACTTGCTTACTTTCTTACTTCATGCTGGTTCTATCACAGACTTTTCCTGTCGGTTGCTCTATCAAAACAAGGATTTGTTGGCAAAATTCTGTCAAGGATTTCTCAACAAAGCACGAGAAAACTACCAGTTAAAAGGTGAAGAGTGGGACAAAGTGAGGACTCTACTTGCACAAGAGTTGGGACTTGAATTTCAGCCAGAAAAATTGCAAGAGTTAGCCTTCAATTTTTATCAATCAGCGATAAGAACCCCACGATTCACTTGTAAATATGGTCATGGTGAGAATGAATATGTCTGCGATTCTGTTTTGTCAGATATTGTCGGCTTGTGGGTTTCAGAGCTGGTAGGGTTGACTGCAGAAGAAATTGAAGCTTTTGCTAGCACTAAAAACAATCAAAATGTAAAGGACAAAAATTTATTTCCACTTAAAGTATTTTTATGTCATAATATTAACAATTATATTTTTAAGGGGTTTATATGAGTTCTTCAGAATTTATTATTATTATTATTATTGCCATAAGAAAGAGAGTCTATTTAATCAAAGCAAGTTTAAGTATGCTATTCGCTCGATGTTTGCAGGTGCTTTCTTAACCTTTAGTACAGCTGCTGGGGCCATAGGTGCTGATCTACTCAATAGCATTGTTCCAAGTGCTGGTTATTTCCTATTTCCCTTTGTATTTGCTTGGGGACTTGCCTATATCGTTTTCTTGAATGCCGAGTTGGTTACCTCAAATATGATGTACTTGACAGCTGGAACATTTTGAAGAAGATTAATTGGAAAAAAGCCTTTATCATTTTGCTCTATTGTGTCTTTTTCAACTTAGTTGGTGCTCTGTTAGTAGGTTGGTGCTTTGCTAATTCATCGGCGTTTTCACACCTGACACACGACAGTTATCTTCCAAAGATTGTAGCTAAGAAGTTGGCACGACCTAGTGAGTTGGTCTTGTTGGAAGGGATTTTGGCAAATATGTTTGTAAATATTGCCATTCTTTCTTCAATTTTGATCAAGGATAGCAATGCCAAACTCTGGATTATCTTGTCAGCTATTTCTATGTTTGTTTTCTTATCTAACGAGCATATTGCAGCCAATTTTTCGTCTTTTAGTATTATTAAATTCAGTATTGTTTCTGACCAAATTGCTAACTTTGATATTCCAAATATCCTCCGTCATTGGAGTGTTACCTTCATTGCTAACTTGATTGGTGGAGGATTCCTGATAGGTTTACCATACGCTTATCTTAATAGAAATGAAGAGACCTATGTTGATTAGCACTTAGCTCTTCCTAAATAAAATGAAAATCAATAATAGAGGAGGTCGGGACTCAAAATCCAGACCTCGATTTTTGTCAAAAGAACCTTTTGATAAAAACGTTATTTTCACTGTCTATAAATTCAAACATATTATTAGTACATGGACTTTAGCTGAAAAATAAAGAAACTTTTTTTGTAAATTCAATATAGAATAAAAATAATACATATATTAAACATATGGAATAGAAAGTTTAAAAATAAAGAGTTGAAAACATTAAAGATGCTGATACAAAGCAAATGGAAACGATTGCTAAAAATGATAAAAATATTGTAAATAGAATTAAGAAAGCCTTCCCATAATTTCGATTTTATGTTATAATATTCACAAATAAAAGTTTTAGGAGTTTATATGGTTTCTTCAGAATTTATCTCAAAAATTGAGTTTGCTTGTAAGAAAAGGAAAGTCTTTACAGTCAAAGTAAATTCAAGTACGCTATCCGTTCAATGTTTGCTGGTGCATTCTTAACATTTAGTACAGCAGCTGGTGCAGTTGGAGCTGACTTGATTAATAAGATTGCTCCAGGTAGCGGACGTTTCCTCTTCCCATTTGTATTCGCTTGGGGATTGGCTTACATTGTCTTCTTAAATGCTGAGTTGGTTACATCTAATATGATGTTCTTGACAGCTGGTAGCTTTTTGAAAAAGATTAGCTGGAGAAAAACAGCTGAAATCCTTCTATATTGTACACTCTTTAATTTGATCGGTGCGCTTATAGCAGGATGGGGCTTTGCCCATTCAGCGGCTTATGCAAACCTAACACATGATAGCTTTATTTCTGGAGTTGTGGAAATGAAGTTGGGCCGTTCAAATGAACTAGTCTTGCTTGAAGCTATCTTGGCTAATGTCTTTGTAAATATCGCAATTCTTTCATTTGTTTTAGTCAAAGATGGGGGAGCTAAACTTTGGTTAGTTCTATCTGCGATTTACATGTTTGTATTCTTAACAAATGAACACATCGCCGCAAACTTTGCATCATTTGCTATCGTGAAATTCAGTGTTGCTGCTGATTCAATTGCAAACTTCGGTATTGGAAATATTCTTCGTCACTGGGGTGTAACCTTTATTGGTAACTTTATTGGTGGTGGTCTACTGATGGGATTACCTTACGCCTTCTTAAATAAAAACGAAGATACATACGTAGATTAAAGTTGGATTCATTCCAACTTTTTCTTTTTGTTTTTCCATGCTATAATGAATGTAGAATAGATAAATATAGAGGAATAACATGAACGAGATTAAATGTCCCAATTGTGGTGAAGTTTTTACAGTCAATGAAAGTCAATATGCAGAGCTACTCTCTCAAGTTCGCACTGCAGAGTTTGATAAGGAATTGCATGAACGAATCAAACAAGAATTGACATTAGTAGAACAAAAAGCTTTAAATGAACAACAGGCAAAACTGGCTCAAAAAGATCAAGAAATTGCCCAGCTTCAAAGTCAAATTAACAATTTTGATACAGAAAAAGAATTGGCTAAGAAAGAGGTGGAGCAAAGTGCTAGTCAAAGCCTGCTAGAGAAAGAAAAAGAAGTCCAAGCTCTCGAAAATCAATTGGCTACCTTGCGCTTGGAGCATGAAAATCAACTACAAAAAACTCTTTCTGATCTTGAAAAAGAACGCGATCAGGTCAAAAATCAGCTCCTCTTACAAGAAAAAGAAAACGAACTTTCTCTTGCTTCTGTTAAACAAAACTACGAAGCCCAGCTTAAGGCAGCCAGTGAGCAGGTTGAATTTTATAAAAATTTCAAGGCGCAACAATCAACCAAGGCAATTGGGAGAAAGTTTGGAACACTATGCAGAAAGTGAGTTCAACAAGGTTCGTAGCTTTGCCTTTCCAAATGCCTACTTTGAGAAGGACAATAAGGTTTCAGCACGTGGTTCCAAGGGCGATTTTATCTTCCGTGATTTTGATGAAAATGGACTAGAATTCATTTCCATCATGTTTGAGATGAAAAATGAAGCAGACGGGACAGAGAAGAAACATAAAAATGCAGACTTCTATAAAGAGTTGGATAAGGATCGTCGTGAGAAAAACTGTGAGTATGCAGTTTTGGTAAGTATGCTTGAGGCAGATAACGACTACTTCAATACTGGGATTGTAGATGTCAGCCATGAATATGAAAAGATGTATGTCATTCGTCCCCAGTTCTTTATCCAGTTGATTGGACTCTTGCGCAATGCTGCACTGAATTCTCTTAAATACAAGCAGGAGCTCGCTTTTATCAAGGAACAAAATATAGATATCACTCGTTTTGAGGAAGACTTGGACGCTTTCAAAGTAGCCTTTGCTAAAAACTACAATTCAGCTTCAGTCAACTTCGGCAAGGCCATCGATGAAATCGACAAGGCCATTAAGCGTATGGAAGAAGTTAAGAAATTCCTAACAACATCAGAAAACCAACTCCGCCTTGCTAACAACAAATTGGATGATGTTTCGGTCAAAAAATTAACAAGAAAAAATCCGACTATGAAAGCTAAGTTTGAAGCATTGAAGGGGGAATAGGAGGATCCTATGCAGATACGAAAAGCAACCATGCAAGATGCTGAAGCCCTACTGTCTTTATACGAAGACTTGGGCTATCCAACGACCGCTTCTAATCTGTCTCGACGTTTAGAAATGATTCTTTCTCAACCACATTATGGCTGTCTTCTAGCTGAAAGAAACGGAGAAATTTTAGGTTTCTTAGGTTATGCAAAGCTCTTCTTTTTTGAAGCAGATGGATCTTACTATCGTATTTTAGCTTTGTCAGTTGCAAAAGAAACAAGACGACAAGGAATTGCTAGTAGGCTAATCGATGAATTGAAAAAACAAGCGGTAAAAGAAGGAGTTGAGGCACTGGCTTTAAATAGTGGATTAACCGCTGAACGAAATGCTGCACATCAGTTTTATCAGGCAGTTGGATTTGAAAAAGTGACTGCCGGCTTTGCCTTGCATTTAAAAACTCAACATAAATAAATCATGAAAAAATAGTAGAGGGAACGAAGTAATGTCTTCAACAAAAGGGAAAACCTTATATTTTAACGAAAAGATCATGGACTATGTGACCTTTGGTAAAGGAAAGAAGTCTCTCGTTATCATACCAGGGTTGGGGGATGGGCTTCAGACCGTTAAAGGTATGGCTATGCCTTTTTCAATCACATACTGTATACTTGCCAAACGTTACAAAATTTATGTTTTTTTCTCGAATCAATGAGTTGAGGCAGGGTTATACGACACGGGATATGGCAGCAGATGTTGCAGAAGCAATGGAGGTATTGAATATTACCAGTGCCTATGTTATGGGGATTTCGCAAGGTGGAATGATTATACAATGGCTAGCTGTAGATTTTCCAGAAAAGGTTGAAAAGCTAGTTTTGGTTGTTACAACTGCAAAACTAAGTAATCTAGGTAGGGAGAGAATTAGTTGCTGGCTGAACCTGAGTCAAACAGGAAATTATAAAGATCTGATGATTGATATCGCTCGTCATTCTTACACGACTAAATCCTTTGGAAAATTTAAATACCTTTATCGAATAATGGGAATTTTTGGTCATATTAAAGATAAACAACGTATTGATATTCAGTCTGTATCTTGTTTGAAACATGATAGTCTAGATTTTTTGGAAAAAATCAACTGCCCTACGTTAATCATTGGAGCAGAAAAAGATGATGTTCTTGGCGTAGATGGTTCGTTTGGAATGCATCATCATATCAGAGGTAGCCAACTGATTATTTTACCAGGGTGTGGGCATGCACTCTATGAACAGAATAAGGATTTCCAAAAAAGAGTTTTAGTATTTTTAGAAAGTTAATCAATGAACGGTATTATCAACTTAAAGAAAGAAGCAGGGATGACCTCGCATGATGCAGTTTTCAAGCTGCGTAGGATTTTAGGAACTAAGAAGATTGGTCATGGAGGGACTTTAGACCCTGATGTTGTCGGTGTTTTACCCATTGCCGTTGGGAAAGCGACTCGTATGGTGGAATTTATGCAGGACGAAGGTAAGGTCTATGAGGGTGAAATCACTCTTGGATATTCAACAACAACCGAGGATGCTAGTGGTGAGGTAGTTTCAGAGACACCAGTATTGTCTCCCTTAGATGAAAAGATTGTTGATGAAGCAATCGCTAGTCTGACAGGTCCTATCACTCAGATTCCACCTATGTACTCTGCTGTCAAGGTCAATGGTCGCAAACTCTATGAATATGCGCGTGCTGGTCAGGAAGTGGAGCGTCCAGAACGTCAGGTGACGATTTATAGTTTCGAAAGAACCAGTCCTATTTCCTATGTGGAGAATCTTGCTCGATTTAGTTTCCGTGTAAAATGTAGCAAAGGGACTTATATCCGTACCTTGTCAGTTGACTTGGGAGAAAAACTTGGCTATGCAGCTCATATGTCTCATTTAACACGAACAAGCGCTGCAGGCTTGCAGTTAGATGATGCTTTGACCTTGGAAGAAATTTCCGAAAAAGTAGAGGCTGGACAACTAGACTTTCTTCATCCCTTAGAGATTGGTACAGGTGACTTAGTTAAGGTGTATTTGACTCCAGAACAGGCAGAAGAAGTGCGTTTTGGTCGCTTTATTGAATTGGAGCAAACTGAGAAGGAATTGGCTGGCTTTGAAGGTGATAAATTATTAGCCATTTTAGAGAAACGGGATTATCTTTATAAACCAAGAAAGGTTTTCTATTGATTAAAGCTGGTGGAAAAATTGCAAACTGATGTTTAGTTTAAAAAAGCTGATAGACAGTCTAGTTTAGAAGAAAAATTGTTTTTGAAAAAGGGTTGAAAAACACGGTGATATTTGACAGTTTTGCTTGCTTATGATAATATTTAAATAAAGAAAAGCTAGAAAACTTTCAGAGGATATTATGAGTATTGAGATGACTGTTAGTGAGATTGCTGAGGTCTTGGGCTTGTCCCGCCAAGCAATCAATAACCGTGTCAAGGAATTACCTGAAGAAGATACGACTAAAAATGATAAAGGAGTCACTGTGGTAACTCGCAGTGGTTTGATTAAGCTTGAAGAAATCTACAAAAAAACTATTTTTGAAGATGAACCTGTTAGTGATGATGTGAAGCAACGTGAGTTGATGGAGATTCTTGTTGATGAAAAGAACGCTGAAATCATCCGTCTTTATGAGCAGTTAAAGGCTAAAGACAAACAGTTAGCTGAAAAAGATGAACAGATGCGTGTCAAAGACCGTCAAATTGCAGAAAAAGATAAGCAATTGGATCAACAACAACAGTTAACCCTACAAGCCATGAAGGACCAAGAAACCCTTCAGTTGGAGTTGGATCAGGCTAAGCAAGAAGTACAAGCAACGAAGAAGGGCTTCTTTGCTCGCTTATTTGGAGGATAAGAAAAAACTGCTTGGTTTCTAGGTATAACCAAGTAGTTTCTTTTTACACATACAGTAAGGAATGGATAAGATGGAAAAATTAAGAGATTACATTTCATTTGATTTGGAATTTAATAAACACCAAGACAAAACTTACTTGATTCAGGTATCTGCGGTCCGTTTTAAAGATGGTGAAGAAATTGGAGCTTTTGACTCTTATGTTCATACGGACGTACCATTGAAAAGTTTTATAAACGGTTTAACGGGTATCACGTCTGAAACCTTGAAAGATGCACCGATGGTGGAGGAAGTTCTTAAGAATTTTCAAGACTTTGTGGGTGAGTTACCCCTTGTTGGTTATAATGCAGCCAAGAGTGATTTACCGATTTTGTTGGAGCATGGTTTGGATTATAGTAGCCAGTATCTAGTTGATCTCTATGATGAAGCTTTTGAGCGACGAAGTTCTGATCTTCACGGCATTGCAAATCTCAAGTTACAGACCGTGGCTGAATTTCTAGGATTTAAGGGGCAGTCTCATAATAGTTTAGAGGATGCGCGAATGACTGCGCGTGTTTATGAAGCTTTTCTAGAATCTGATGAAAGTAGAATCTTACTGGACTCCAAGAGTAGTCTAAACTCTAATCCTTTCGGTGGTTTAGATTTATCCCAGCTGTTTGATTAGGAGGTTTTATGAAACCTGAAAAACCTAAAAAATTGGGTTTTAAAAAGATTTATCTGAATCTGGATAAAATCCTCTTTCTATTTTTTTTAATCTTCATGCTAGTAGATTATATTTGGTTGCCACTGAACTCATTGATAGCAGGCTTTTTACTCAGTCAGACGGGCTATTTGTTTATTTCCTATAACAATGTTTTTGAAATTTTAAAACATGCGCCTTTAGTCAGCTTTGGTTTTTTAATCTTAATAGCCATTAACCTTTTAGTAGCCTATTTTCAAATTAGTCTTCTCTTCATTGGGGCTCGACACCTTCTCTATCATGAAAAACGAACCTTGATCGAATATAGTCGCAAGGTATTTCGTGAAAGTATAGCCTTCATGAAACGTCTGACTCTTTCCAAGGCCTTGTTTATCTTCGTTTATATCGCTATGATTTTTCCGTTTATCAGGAAGATTTTTAAAATTTATTATTTTAATAAAATAGTGATACCTGAGTTTATTCAGACCTACATGGAAGACAAGTATTGGATATGGTGGCTTGGTATTATCATCTTGTCAATCCTCTTCCTATACGTTTCTGTTAAGTTGGTTTTTGTTCTACCAAAAATCTTTTTTGAAAAGATGACAGTTAAGGATGCTGTAGTCTACAGTCTAGAAAAAACCAGGAATCATTTTTGGTTTTACGCTTGGCATCTTTTTCTAATTCTTGTTAAAACGAATCTATTCTTCTATTTGCTTTTAATCCCTCTATTGTTGATACAGTCTTTAGTGGATGGTCTTACACATCGAGAATCTTTGATTCTTGCTATTTCGAACTATGTATTGATTAAAAATATCCACTATATGGCTTTGACTTACTTCTTGGTTAAGTTTACCTCCTTTTTAACTGGTGAGGAGTTGGATATTATGCCAAGACGAAAGAAAGATCATATTATGAGATGGGGTGTAATGGGGTGCGCCAGTGTCTTCTTTGCGATTGAGGGTTATGTTTATCTAGAAGCACCCGTAGTCAATCCTCCACTTGTCATCTCTCACAGAGGTGTCTCAAATGGAAATGGAGTCCAAAATACAGTTGAATCCTTAGAAAAAACAGCTCAGTTAAAACCAGATTTAGTTGAGATGGATGTACAAGAAACTAAGGATGGTCAGTTTGTCATGATGCATGATGCTAACCTAAAAAGTTTAGCAGGATTAAATGTAACACCGCAAGACTTAACTTTAGATGAGTTGAAGCAATTAGATATTTATGAAAATGGTTATCAGACCAAAATATCCAGCTTTGATGATTATATAAATCGTGCCAATGACCTTCATCAGAAATTGCTGATCGAAATAAAAACAAGTCGAAAAGATAGTGCTCAAATGATGGATCATTTTCTAGATCAATATGGGGCAAAGATCAAAGTCTATGGGCATCAGATGCAATCTTTGGATTATCATGTTATTGAAAAAGTAACTCAGTATGATAAGGAAATTCCGGTCTATTTCATTCTGCCCTACAATTCCGTTTTTCCAAGAACGAATGCAACAGGCTATACCATGGAATATTCTACCTTAGATGAATATTTTGTAACCAAGCTTTGGAATACAAAACAAAAACTCTATGTATGGACAATCAATAGTTCGGAATCCTTTTGATAAGTCCCTACGTTTTGGGAGTTGATGGTATGATAACAGATGATTTAGAAAGAATTAAAGAAGAGCTTGAGACCGCTCAGGAAGATCCTGAATATACGGACTTGCTTCTCAAGAAAGCAGCAGAAATATTTACTTTCTAGGTAAGACAAAAGAGGCTGAATTGAACATCAGCCTCTTTTTATGCTATTAGAATGGTAATTTACCAGCAAAAGCACCTAGTTTCTTTTTAGTTGCTTCATCAATTTGTTCAAGAGCAGCATTGACTGCTTGAACTGTCATATCTGATAGAGTTTCAATATCTTCTGGGTCAACAACTGCTGGATTGAAATCAATTTTTTTAACTTTCTTGTCTCCTGTTAGTGTAGCAGTTACAAGGTTTTGAGCAGAAGTGCCAACAAATTCTGTAGCAGCAAGTTCAGCCTGACTTTGCTCCATTTGTTTTTGAAGTTTTTGAGCTTGACGCATCATGTTTTGCATATTCATCATAATATTTTTAAGATTCCTTTCGTATCAAGGCTTTGAGCCTTGTTTATTAAATTTTTTTGCCATTTTTTGCCCTAGAAGTTGTCAAAAGCATTGGCGACTTCTTTTTGTTGAGTTGGGAATAAATGCGAGTAGATGTTGATAGTTGTATTAATGCTACTATGTCCGAGTCGTTTCATAAGTGTAAAAAATATATAATCTTTTCCCTCACCGTTTCTGAGTCCTTTTGAAACTAGAAACGCTGCATGTGAATGTCGGAAATCGTGATTACGAATCATTTTTAATGACGCAGGCATTCTTTTTTTCAGTTTAATCTTTTGATTAGAAACCATTGGAGCGGTCAGTTGTAAAGGACTGTCTTGAAAGATTTGTAAGTCTTCTGTATTGTCCGTAAACTCTACTAATAGGTGAGCTTGTTTTTCTTTCCATTCCGTTAGTTCTTGAACGAATGCTTTATGAATATAAATTCGACGATTGGATTGAGTAGTTTTTACCGTTCCGATATGGACCTTGTTATTACGAAAGTAAGCAGAATACTTAATATCGATATATCCCTCTGATAAATTAATCTGTTTCCAAGTTAAGGCCAATGCTTCGCCAACACGAACGCCTGTAAACATCAGCACTCGATAAAATAGCTGAAACATGTATTCATCTTCTGTGAACAGAGAATCAAATAGCTTGAATTCTTCAGGAGTGAAATAAGACATCTCCTTGTGTTTATCAGGAAGTTTTCTTAGTCCATTGCATGGATTATCTTGTCTAAGACGATTAGCAACAGCAACATCAAACATTTATGCAGAAAAATCATTAGCTGATTAACGGTCGTACTTGATAGTGTTCCTCCTTTGACACTTGGTTGTTTGACCAACCAATCTCTAAATTTTTTTACTTCATGGATAGTAATGGCAGACATATCTGCATGCTCAAAAAACTTAGAGACATATTGGTTATAATAGGATATCTGTGTATCAATGGTACCACGTTTATTCCCACGGAGTTCATCTTCTTGTTGAACTAAAGAGTAAAGGTGAGAAACAGATATTTTATCTTTAATCTGAACTTGGTGAAGTTTGTTTAATCGATAATCTGCTTCATATTGAACAGCTTCTTTACGAGTGGTAAATCCTGACTTTCTATGCCGTTTGATTTCACCAGTCAATGGGTCTATGCCATCGGTAATATCTACTTTCCATTTTCCCTTGTATCCTTTGATAACTGACATATTATTTTCCTCTTTCTATGTCAGTAGCGAAGAGTACAGTATCTATTATATCATTTTTTGAGATGATTTTGAATCCAAGAATTTCTTCGGCAATAGTCTTTGGTATTCTTCCAATCCTTTTGTTTTTATAAATTTTGAAACCTCTTTCGACAAGTAATTTTTTACCCTCTCGTATAACACGTCTAGCTGTGCCTTCTGGATATCCTTGATTTGCGATATCTATGTAGGTAACTGTTTGAATTTCTTGCATTTATTCATTCCTTTCCTTTTTCTTATTCAATTCTAAAAATAACTGGTACGATTTGTCTTGAATAGTTTCTTCTCTATCAGTCTGATTTTTAAAGGGGTTTGGTAATTTATTGCCATGGTCTATATAAAACATCTGGTCCATTGGTTCGTACTTGTAAAATTGCAGATGTTCTTTTTTGACTTCAACTACTAAGGATAATCTTCGCATTAGCTGGCCCCAAGAATCGATATGACTTGTTTTTCTTTTCTTAGTTAATTCTAAAAAGAAATCATAGGGAGAGTAGGGGCTAGTGATGATATAAATATTAGCTAGTAACGGCTTATCAAAATAACGACTACTTGCCATCGCTTTAACATTGTAAGGGTCAAACATTTTGAGTAAGTCTGAGTAGTCAAATTGATGGGGGCGTAATTCGTCTAAAATAATCACGTGTTCTAAATTGTATTGTTGAAAAGGGTCACGGATTGAGCCCGTAATAAAATAGTTAAGGTCATACTGTTCTGCGTATTGACGTGCTAGACGAGTCTTCCCTGTTCCCGCTTTTCCAAAAAGCCAAATAATCGTAACAATTTCATTCTTGTCAATCATTTCTTGTCGCCATAGTTCAGCTTGTGTTTCTAGTCGTTTTAAATAGACGGTTTCTATTTTTTGCCTTGCTTTGGCATATTGTGAACCAGTAAGTCGTTGTTCAATTTCTGATTTTGTAATATCACCAGTATAAAGTAGATCCAGTAGATTATCTATAATCATAGTGTCATTTATTTCATATCGTTTAGTTACATTTTTTTCTATGGTGTCTAATAGGAGTAAATAGTCAAATTCGCAATAACTTCTTTGGGAGAATATTGGTATTTATCTTGATTAGACTCCGTGTGATGAACGAGATATGAATAAGCATTGTTTACTGAACCCCTCCATTGCTCAAAACACTGTATTGGTTGTTTAGTCAACTTAGCAAGATTGTTTAAACTTCTAGCACTTTCAAACTGTAAAACAAGGTGTATATGTGGTGCGACAAGGTGTCCCTCTTGCCCGATATCCTTATCATGCAATATTCCCGCAAAACGAATCGGTTTTAGAATGTTCGTCATATACTCGATGATATCTTGTAAATTTGAAGCTTGGAAATACTCAATCTGTTGAACAAACATAATATTTCTGGCTTTTGCCATTTTAAACTCCTTTCTTTTTTGGAACAATGGAACAAAACTATACTGCTTCAATAACAAGCCCTGAAGCAGTATAATAAAGCTCCTAAATGAATTGAAACAAAACCAGCTTGGAGCTCTTGCCTTACGGCAAGCTCCGCTGGTATTTTAATCATTAGAGATTCTCTCTCCCTCAATATCATATGAATAATCATTTTGATTAGAGAATTGATATAAATTCTGATATTTACAAATCAGATTTTTTACGCAAAAATTCTGCTTTATCTTTTAAAATTTCGTCAACCATAAGACTTTGAGCGTGTGGTATAATAACATAAATATAGTCACCCGTTAAAATACATCTGATAGAGTAAATGACAGACTTATACTTTTTTAAAACATCACTATCAATCATTTTTAGTTTCACTTAGCATTTGTTTTCGTACTATCCTTAATAGATCTACTGTTTGGAAAAAGTTCAAAAACTTATCTTCTTTTATCCATACGATGCAAAGAAGGAGATGAGCTAAAAGATAGATGATTAGGACAATAGTCATTGCTTTAAATAGTATAGATTGTGTTATTTGAAAATCATCTAAAATTTGCCTCCAATCGTCCCAAGAGATAATAGTGCTAACTTGGTTGATGAACCATATACCTGCTAGAGATAAACTCCACAGAAAGCTCAAGAGTAACTCTAAAGGCAGTAAATAGTAGAGTTTATCGGTAATGACAGTGCTATTTCTCATGATTTTATTGTTAATGTTTTTCATATATTTTCTCCTTTAAATGTTGGTATAAGCAATGGCATAACATTAGGTGGTGTTATACCGTCAATAACTTGAACAATACCAGTTCCTTTTCCGTTGGGAATGACAATTCCTGTCTCTGAATCTAAGTCTGGAAATAAAAACGTTGTCGTTTTTCTGTTGATTAAGCCGAGCTGAATCATGCAGCTACACTGCTCTCTAACGGCAATCGGTAAAGCGTTTGTATCCATCCGCTGACTCACTAGGATTAGATGGACAGATGTTGCTCGTCCAAGTAGTGCAATATTAGATAATAGTGCAAAAAAGGTATCTTTAACATTTTTGGAAGTCAAAGATGTTAAAGCGAGTAATTCATCAATTACCAGACAACGGTGTTGAAATTTTTTAGAAGGATTTTCAAGAAGCTCTGCTTGTCTTTGATAGATAGTATCTAGTTCTACTTTTAGCAGGGTGTTCACCTTAGATAAAAACTCATCCGCTGAGAAGTCTCTCTCTTGATAAAGTACAGGTATGCTCTGTTTTAAGCAGTAACGAGAGATAGAATCACATTTAGGGTCTACGACTGTTACATGAGCAAATTGATTAATAACAGAGATTAGATAGGTCAAAGCGTAGCTCTTTCCAGAACCAGAAGAACCAGCGATCAAACAATGAACTATGCGATTGAAATCAATACGATAGTTTTTCATGAGTTCAAAACTTTCATTTTGAACGGTAATATCAGATAGCTTTTGATACTTCAATCTTTCCGGTATTCCCTTAAAGAATGGAAATCGAAAGGCACGACTAGTGTTAATGCTTGCACTATCACGTTTGACAATGTAGGCCGACGGCTGCTTAAGGAACGTTAACACAGGGTAAGCACTTGTTGATAAAATTTGAAAAATCTGTTGGTAAAGACTATTATCCAAAATGTACGCACAAGGAAAGCGAGGAACAAAGTCTAGATAATTGTCACCATAGATAAATTGGAAGGAATTAGTAGTTGAAGAAATAGAGCTGTTTTGCAACCCTATTTCTACACACTGAACCAGGTATTCAGTATCAACTACCAGCTCCCGTTTATTTTCTGATTGAATAAACGGAAATGCCATTAGTTACTTACCTCCTTCTTTGATAATTTTTACAGATTCGGCTTTAAAATAAACATTACTTTTCACTTTACAAGCAACAGGATTAATTAACTCAACCTCTGCGAATTGTTCAATTTCTTGCGAAGTGGGGAATTTGACAAGAAAAGGATTCTGACCAGGGATAATGAAATATCGACTAAATCCATCTACTTCGTCAGTCCGCTTATTATCTTTATAGACCCACTTAATCTCTTCTTCGACAGATAATGAACTAAAGATAGGTTTTTCTCCAAATATTTCATGGAAAAGGGCGATATTGTATCCATAAATTGGATTTTTATATTTAAATGCACTCATGTGCTATTCCTCCATAATCAGCATGTCTAGAATTTGCTGATTTCTAATAAAAAAATATTTGTGTAATGAACTAGGTACCTTTTGTTGCTCTTTTACATAAGCTATTATATTTGGTTTTAATAAGGAGATTGTATACACTAAAAATGAAATTTAGAGATAAAATTGTATACCTTGGAAGAAAGAATATATGATATGCAATAAAAAGACTTCACGATTTTTAGTCGTAAAGCTATAATTTTATTCGTAGTCTTGATTGTCTATGAAATCATTTACGTAGAGAGTTAGATGCTTATCTTTTGCTTTTTTTCATAAAATTTGATAAGTTGAGTTAAATCAGAATAGAGTTTGAATTTATCATAGTTATCACTAGTATACTCATAATTACTATGTATCTTTTCTAAAAAAATAAATTCTGGTACTGAATTAGTTGTAGAAATTGAATATGAAATAGACTATTAGTTTTATCTACCTGTTCTCTTTTTTTAGTTCGATTACTAAAAAGATAGTATATATCATCTTCCAATAGAATATTTAGAAGAGAATCAGAACTTAAATAGTCTATTATTTTTGCTAGGAGTATTATTTTTACCTCTGGTATTCAAGCTATTGTTAAATGTTTCTATAAACTTATCAAAAATTAAATCAATTATTTTTATATATAGTATGTTCGAATGCTTTCAAATATATAAATAATATTTTCAGGTTTACGTAGTAGAACAAAGTAATATTTCCTAAATCAGTAGTGTACCAGGTTTGAAGTTGGGAATTGACTTTTTCAAAGTCTCTAGCATATTCAGTTTGTAATTTACGGTTAAAAAGAAACACTGTGTTGTTCATCTTTTGATTTAAAAGGAGTATATTTATCAGGATAGTTATCTGAATAATAAAAAAACGGAATTTATGAAGTGCTTTTTGGAAAGTGGGATAGCTTAGTAAAAAAATTTTAATACTATATTACCTAAACGTTCAGTTTTTTTATTAGGTTTGATACTGAGAGATTGAGATTTATGGTATAAATCTCGCCAAGTCTCAGATGAAACAGAGTCAATTTGAACATCTATATTATTTAAAAAGACATCCTAAAAGTAAAAATTTTTTTACGATTTCTTGTTTCTGTTCATTATTTCCTAAAAAGCAATTCATCTTGATTACAATCAAGGGTAGCGGTTAATGCATTGATTTGATTTTTCTGTTAAAAACTTCTAGTATAATCGTAAATCTTACCTTTTTCTATTTGACTAAGATTCCCTCTTGTTATTCCAGTTTTTGGATCAGTTTTTGTATTTCCCGTTTCTTTTACAATCTTATCATATGCGCATTGAGAGATATGAGTAGAATAATTTTTTAAAATTAAAAATTTTTTTCCTTTCTCTATCCAGTCTAATACGTTCTCCAATATTTTTTTATAAATATTCTGTAAAAATCCATGATTTCCTCCTTATCAAAAGGAACCGCGTATGAGCGGTTCAGTAGTTCATTTAATTATTGAACCTTATAGAAAAATCCTGAGCTATTTCCTTCTATAAGTTGTTGTCCGGTCCATAGTCGTTCTTGGCTAATATCGGATGGGTCCTTATATCCGTTTTCGGGTGAAGAAGTGATAGCCATTGTCAAAGGAATTCCTGCAGGTAAAAAGGCAATAGCAGAACCACCAGCACCTCCATTTTTAGGAAGTAAAGTAGCCTTAAGGTAGTGGTCAATTTCTTTAGAGTATTCAATTGAAACTTGCGAATTATCACTAACCAGTCCATGTTCATCAAATACAAGTTCTACACCAGCACTATTGCGCCATGTACCAGAAATGCTTGAAAAATCACCGTTTTGGATGGCAGATAGATTCATTCCTTTAATTTCTTGTGAAGGTGTTGTTTCTCCTGATATTGGATTTGTTACGGATTTCCAAGAAAATGTATCTTGGTTCAGTAGTGGTGGTCTAGTTCCTAATCCAGCTTCTGTATCTGATTCAATAAGTAATTCTAAATCAGATGTATTCGTATTTAGTTTATAGAGTTTATGAGATTGTTTACCACCAGATGCGCTTGAAAGTTGAAAATAACTATCTTCAAGAGGGACAAAAATCACTTTTTCTCCGATAAAATCTAAATGATTTTCTGCATTAGTGAGTTGAATGACTTTATCATTCTGGATCGTTCTGATGTCTAGAATGTCATGTTTGCCTGACTTAATTTTCAGAGCAATAATTAGTTCGTCCGTCCCATTTTTTTATCAAAAATCATATAGGCAGTAATCTATATCTGAATATACTTGAGGATAGTTATCTTTTAAGTTAGCTTTGGGATTAATATCCTTGGAGGGGTTATTTTGTGGTTGAGAATATTTTTCTATTACCTCGTTATATAAACTATAATCCGTTTTCTTCACTTCTGAAGAGGAGCTGGAAGATTCCGTGCTAGTAGAACTCGTCTGTTCTGTACTTGCGGAAGTAGCAGACTCTTGCTTTTGTTGGCAGGCTACAAGAGTTAGGCTAGTTAAAAGCAAGAATAGTAAATAAGGTTGTTTTTTTAATCATAATTAATCTTGTAGTTCAAGTCCTTGAGCATCTTTATGCCATTTATTTCCAGATTTTGATGTTAATACTTGGATTCCAATGACTAGATTCCAAATAAGGTTAATCAAAAAGACAAATGGAAGTAGGAATGGAATCATACCTAATAAAGTAATAACAAGACGTATAATAGCTTGTTTAGAATTTCCTATATAGAAATCATACCCTCCTAGAGCACCGAGAAATAAAGCTAGTAAACCTGCAGCAACTTTAGATTTATCACTTTTACCACTGATGGGAAGATTGTCAGTAAAGTTAGCTAGATTATCTACTTTTGATACGATGTATTCACTACCATTTTGGTAAAATTCTACGTAATCTCCTAGTTGTGGCTCGAAACCAAAGCTAGTCCGTGGAATAGCTGTAAACTGCCCATCAGAACCTTTCCCTACATAAATTGTTCCATCCTCAATTTTAATAATTTTATACATTCGTTTAATTTCTCCTTACCCACGTTTACGTTTTACGATAAATCCTAAGCCTGTGATTGAAAGGACAGTACCTAAAATACCAAGAATAGATGTTGATTCACCGGTGTTTGGTAAAATCTTCTTGTCATTATTTTTATTGTCTTCTTGTTTAGTAGTAGAAGTGCTAGTAGTTTGTTGTTTTTCTTGTGATAGTGTATTATCAGAAGTTTGTTTGCCTGTCTTCGTATCACTAGTTTTATTAGTACTTAATTCATTTTTATCTTGCTTGCCAGTGTTATTGTTAGTAATTTGTTTATTTTTGTCATTGTTTGGCTGTTGATTGTTATTAACGTTGTTTGTTGTCTGGTCTGACTTCGGTTTTGTAGTACTGTCTTTTGGTTTTTCAGGTTGAGTAGTAGTTGTTGCGTTACCCTCTCCTGTTAATGTAACCTTCGTGCTAAAGACAAAATGGCGTTTTCTTTTATCAGTATTTTGTCCGTAAGTTGGTCCTGTAGTCCCTTCAACTGTTAGAATGTAGTTTCCTGGAGTAAGAGATGGCTCAAAAATAGTCCCTTCAAGAAGATTAGAATAATACAGAGCATTCGGTTCTTTTAATTCTTCAGACAGACCTTCTAATACAACACCAGTTTTAGCAACTTCTTTCCCTGTTGCCTTCTCAGTTAAAGTTGCTTGAATGTTTGGAAGAATTGGGCCAGCATGGGGAGCCGCTTCAGGTAATTTTGCTTTAAATGTTAATCCTGTAGAGGTTGTTTTTATCTCAGTAAATTTAAATTTACCAGTAATTTCCTTGATGTCATTAGAAATTTTCCCTTCATCTGCTGGTTTAGCCGGAGTTTCAGGTTTGACATCTTCTACAGGTTTAGCCGATTCGACTGATTTAGAACTTGATAAAGCTTTAGCAACTTTTTGAACTGTAGGTTCAGGATTTTCACCTCGGGATACACTATGAAGAATAGCATACACTTCGTAATGCTTCAGATCTTCAGTCGGTACAACACCCGCTCTATAACTTCCGTACTCTGCTAGATATCTGTCTTTAACGTTATTGAGAGCTTTATCAGCTTCTTCATACGTTTTGTATGGATCTGAAATAATCTCTACTGAATCATTTGCAGTATCTCGATTGATTTGAGCGTCTGCGTAGACGGCGTTAGCACCGATTGTTGTGGTTGCAAGAATAGCAGTTGCAAAAAGTTTAATTTTTGATTTTGTCTTCATTAAAAGAGACCTCCTATTTTTATGAAGCAATCCCTTGTCCAATAATGTAGACTTTTATGGACAAAATTGGTAGAATAAATATCGAAGATATAATCCATCAAAAGTACTAAATTTTCCATTATTTTGGATTGAAAATGGTGGAATATTAGTTGTCCAAAATTTTCTACCTTTTTTGACAAAAACTATAGTTTTTTAGCCAATTATGAAAAGTACTTTTTGAAACTCCTAAGATTTCTGCTCCCTCACGAATAGTTATTTCTTTTTGGCTGTGTTTTACGGCTAAATCATAAAATTTTTCTGGAATATTTATCTTAGGTCTTCCGAATTGTTTGCCTCTTTTATGAGCTTCTCGAATTCCTTCCAGTTGTCTTTGCTTGATTTGTTCTCTTTCCATTTGAGACACGTAGGACAGAACTTGTAAAACCAAATCAGAAATTAGTTTACCAGTGATTGTATCGCTGGTATTTTTAGTATTTAAGAGTGGAAAGTCTAAAACGCTGATATGTACTTTCTTTGTCTTAGTTAGTAACTGCCATTGTTCTAGAATATCATCGTAATTTCGTCCGAGTCTATCAATTGATTTGATGACTATTTCATCACCTGTTTGTAGAACCGATAGCAATTTTTGGTATTCCGTCCTGTCAAAATCTTTTCCAGAGGCCCTATCTATAAAAATTTGATTTTTGGGGATATTTTCTAATGACAAAGCAGACATTTGTCTATCGATATTTTGCTCCTTAGTGGATACTCGTACATAACCATAACGCATAAGGTTACCACCTATCTTTTTATCTCTATTTTAGACGAAAAGAAAACTACCGCCCAAAATGAGTGGTAGTTTGGTGTACTCTTTGCTACTGTATTTTTTTTGCCAAGATTTTGTCTTGTTTGCGTGAATAGTAGTGTTAGATAAAAAAAACCTAAAGACTTAAAGTCCTTTTTAAATCAACCTTTTTGATGTTTACAAAAATTAAAAAAACACTATGTTCAATTTTTTTGCATATTCATCATGGTGGTATATGGCTTCCTTTTTCTTTTATTTTTCCCTATTATTTTAACAATTTTTAACTAGAAAAGTCTATTCTAATTTCAAAAGGAGCAAAACATTAAATTTTCTGACAATTTATTGAATAATTAGAAAAAAACTATGATATAATTTATTGAAAAATGGGATTCCCATGATTTAATAGGAGCGTTATATGAAAAAACTTGGTTTTATCCTTTTATCTTCGACTTTGTTGTTATCAGCTTGTGCAGTTCGTTTTGAACAATCGTCAACTACAAGTGATTCCTCTCAGATTACAAAATTGTCAGAAGATAACCAAAAACTATTGGATAAGGCAACTAGCGACTACAAAACATTTGTTGAAGAACAGATTGATAAACTATTGACGGATACAGAAGGTTTTGTTCAACTATTGAAGGATGGTAAGTTAGAGGAAGCTAAAAAGGCATACCCTTTAATCCGTATGTCTTATGAACGTTCAGAACCGATTGCAGAGAGCTTCGGAGAATCTGATGTGAAGATTGATTTTCGATTAGCAGACTATCTAGATGAAAATAAGACTGAAGAAGGTTGGTCAGGTTTTCACCGTATTGAGCGCATCCTTTGGGAGGAAAACACAACTAAAGGAACTGAGTCTTATGGTGACCAACTGGTAAATGATATCAAGGAATTGAAGGCTAAGATTGCAACTGTAGATGTTGATTACAAGATTATGCTAACTGGGGCTGTCGACCTTCTAAATGAAGTAGCTACAAGTAAGATTACTGGTGAAGAGGAGATTTATTCTCATACAGATTTGTATGATTTCCGTGCCAATATCCAAGGTGCTGAGAAGATTTTCCAACTCTTTAAACCTTTGCTTGAAAAATCAGATGCAGCCTTGGTTAAGGAGTTAGAGGAGGATTTCAAATCTGTCAATAGTTTGTTAGACAAACACATGACGGACAAGGAACACTATAAGCTCTATACAGACTTAACGAAAGAGGATACCAAAGAATTGTCTGAAGCAGTCACAAAACTTGGTGAACCATTATCACAAATGGGTAAATTTCTTGGTGGAGAATAAGTAATATGACAAACAAAGGCGAAAAATTTTTTGAACAAAAAATGGACCGTCGAGAATTTCTAAAAAAAGCAGGTATCGGAGGGGCTGGTCTCGCACTTGGGCTTTCAGGTGCTTCTGCTTTTTTCGCACCTAAGCTTGATGGTCAAGAGAAAATCTCGTACGGGGATGAAAAAATAGCCTTCTATGGCAAACACCAAGCTGGTATTACAACTGTCATGCAGAAAAACATCTATTTTGTTGTCTTGGATTTGCATACAACTGACAAAGAGAAAATCATCCAGTTATTTAAAGATTGGACGGATTATAGTGCCAAACTTGTAGAAGGAGAATTGGTTAAAAAAGATGGTAACAATAGCCTCTTGCCTCCAAGTGATACTGGAGAAACAGTTGGGCTTAATCCTCATCGTTTGACCCTGACCTTTGGAATTTCGGCTAGTTTCCTAGAAAAAATGAAACTAGATAACAAACGTCCCAAACTTTTCAGAGATTTACCTCCATTTCCAAAGGAACAGTTACGAGAAAAGTACACGGGTGGAGATATAGTTATCCAAGCTTGTGCTGATGATGAGCAAGTTGCCTTTCATGCTGTTCGTAACCTTATCCGAAAAGGAAGAAATGCAGTTACTCTTCGTTGGAGTCAATCAGGTTTTGCAGCTATCGGTAATCGTATGGAAACTCCTCGGAATCTCTTTGGCTTTAAAGACGGGACTGCTAATGTCACTACTGAGAAAGAATTTGATCAGGTTGTTTGGGCTGACAGTAAGGATTGGATGGAAAATGGTTCCTACATGGCAGTTCGTCGCATCCAGATGTTCCTTGATACTTGGGACCGAACAAATCTGGAGGAGCAAGAAATACCTTTGGGCGCTATAAGGAAAGTGGAGCTCCTTTTGGTAAGAAAAACGAATTTGATGAGGTGGACTTGAGTCTTCTTCCTGACGATTCTCATGTTCGCTTAGCAAAAGAAGTAGATAAACCTCTCCTACGTCGCTCTTATTCTTATTCTGATGGCATAGATGAAAAGACTGGTCAGTTTGATACTGGTTTGCTCTTTATCTCCTTCCAAAAGGACCCAGATAGCTTTGTTAAAGTTCAGACCAATCTTGGTGCTACGGATAAAATGAATGAGTACGTTACCCATATAGGCAGTGGTCTTTTTGCCTGCTTTGGTGGAGTAGAGAAGGGAGGTTACATTGGGCAGAAATTATTGGAATCCTAAAAGTATTATCCTCCTATTTGCTTGTTTCTTCCTGTTGATTTTTCCGGTAGGAGCTAAGGAAAATTTGAGTCCCTACTTTGTGAAAATAACTGATGCAACTAAAGCTGTTAAAGAAGATAAACAAGATCAGGCAAGAAAACTAATCGATGAAATGACCAAAGACTTCGAGAAAGTCGAGAATTCTGACTCTGAAGCTGGACGTAAACTTCAAGAAAAGTTAGCCTTAACTGGTGATATTACCGAAGACCAGCTAACTCAGATTTCTTTAGCCCTTTTGACATTCGAGAAAGAGCAAAATCCAGTCGACCTTGATGCAGAAAAAGAGAAACTTGTTTCACGATTAGAACCTCGTTTTGAAGCCTTAGACAAGGCAATCGCTTCTCAAGATCTGGAAGCAGTAAGAGAAGCCTATAAAAAAATGAATTCAACCTGGACCATCAATGAAGCAGTGGTTCGAGACCATAGTACAGCTCATTATGGGCAAGTGGAAACAGCTATTTCCTTTCTGCGTAGTAGCATTGAGACTGAACCAACGAACTTTGATACTATTCAGGCATCGTTTGATGATTTGAAAAAAAAGCCATTTCTAACTTTGTTGAAGGTACAGAAGTTGCGACGACATCATCCAACCTGACACTGAAGGATGGGATAGATCTTTTAAAGAAGGCTTTGACCCAATTTCAAGCTGGTCAAGATAGTGAAGCAGCTGCAACCATGAAGGAGTTTATTACTATTTGGCCCACCATCGAGGGTTCTGTAAGTACAACCAATCCTTCGCTTTATACCAAGGTTGAAAGTGAAAGTCCTGTCATCATGGTTAAGGGAAAGGATAGTGAATATCAAGAAAAGCTTTCTAGCTTGATTGCAGAGCTATCTCAAATTGATACTAGCGCTTCCTATAATGCATTTGACGCTATACTCATCTTGCTCCGAGAAGGTGTAGAAGCCCTCTTGATTGTCATGGCGCTTGTAACAACTTTGAAAGCTGCTAAGATGAGAAAGGGACTCAAGTGGGTCTATGGTGGTGCATTTGCTGGTATAGTGGCCAGTCTTTTAATTGCCTATATTCTACAGATTGCCTTTCCAGCAGTCACCTCAGGAACTAACCGTGAAATCATCGAAGGTGCAGTCGGGATTTTTGCGGTTATCATGATGATTTTGATCGGTATTTGGCTTCATAGCAAATCCTCTGTTAAAAAATGGAATACTTTTATGGAATCACAAATGCAAACTGTCACGAAAACAGAATCTTTCCTTTCTATGTTTGCTCTGAGTTTTCTAGCCGTATTTCGTGAAGGTGCTGAGACGATTTTATTCTATGTGGGGATTCTGCCAAGGATTTCTAGTTTTGATTTTGTCCTAGGAATTTCTCTAGCCCTCTTAGTCTTAATCGTGATTGCTTTTGTGATGAACAAGGCCAGTCAATTTTTCCTGCCTCATAAGGTTTTCTTTATCCTGACTTGGATGATTTATGCCTTAGCCTTTAAGATGACGGGAGTCAGTATCCATGCCTTACAGTTGACAAATATGATTCCAAACCATCTGATCTCAGGAATACCAAGTATTGATATATTGGGAATTTACCCTAGTTGGGAAGGGTTAGCAGGTCAGACTATCTTTATCCTCGTAGTTTTTCTAATTACCATTAGACAGGGTGAAAAATGATGGATCAAAAGGAATTGACAATTATTGAACATTTGGTAGAATTTAGAAAGAGATTGCTAGCAGTAGTTGTTTGCTTCTTTCTAGTATTCTGCGTTTCACTATTATTTGCCGATCAGGTTTATCAATTTATCACACAAGGCTTTAGTCAGAAGTTGATCGTCTTAGGACCGAATGATATTTTATGGATTTATCTTCGTTTGGCAAGTTTGATGGCTTTTAGTCTTACCTTACCTTTTACGGTCTATCAAGTCTGGAGTTTTGTTCGACCAGCCCTTAAAACTGAAGAAGCAGGAGCGATGTTTGCTTATATCCCTGCAACTTTCCTTTGTTTTTTCTTGGGATTAGCCTTTGGCTTTTATTTTGTCACACCAGCTATACTTCAGGTCTTACTAGGATTAGGTGAAAACTTATTTGAGACGCAGTTAACAGCACAAAATTATCTAGCTTTTGTCTTTCAAACAACTCTACCACTATCATTTATCTTTGAATTGCCAGTTATCATTGCTTTTTTAACCTCAATTGGTTTGATTGGGCCTGGACTACTCGTTGCTTATAGACGTCATGCCTACTTCATTTTATTGGTATTGGCTGTTATATTGACGCCGGCCGATTTTATTAGTGATTTAGCGATGACTGTTCCCCTAATCCTTTTATATGAGGTTAGTATCGCTATTAGTAAATGGATTTTTAAGAGAAAAAGGAAAGGAGAAAAAGATGGGAATCTTACGTGATATTGGTGCACCAGGCTTGATTGTCATTGTCCTTGGAGCATTGTTGATTTTTGGACCAAAACGCTTACCAGAGCTAGGCGAATCAGTAGGAAAAATGCTTGCTGAGTTTAAAAAAGCTGTTAAGGGCATCGGCGAGCAAGAGGAAAAATAAACCGAATCCTTTTGAATAGAGTTGAGAAATGTTAGAAGGGAGTTATCTCTGGCAAATATTCTCAACTCTTTATATTTGGTTTAAGGTTTCTTTAAGTTTTCTATACTATTCTAAAGAACTCTATATTTGTTGAAAATATGGTTGAGAATTTTTTATCATTCAAGTTCCTTTTCCTAAAGGCATGCCTAGCGCTCTTTCTGACTAGAGAATTCTAGTATTTATTTCGAGAAAGGGCTAGGTTGTGATATAATAGTAAAGAATGAGTTTTTTTAAAAACAGACTAAAGGAGTATTAAAATGATCTACGCTGGAATTTTAGCAGGTGGAACCGGCACGCGCATGGGGATTAGTAATTTACCCAAACAATTTCTTGAGTTGGGAGATCGCCCAATCTTGATTCATACAATTGAAAAATTTGTCATAGAGCCAAGTATCGAAAAGATTGTGGTTGGAGTTCACGGGGACTGGGTGACACACGCAGAAGATTTAGTTGAAAAATTCCTTCCACTCCACAAGGACCGTATCATCATCACAAAAGGTGGTGCTGATCGTAATTCGAGTATTGAAAAGATCATCGAAGCTATTGATGCTTACCGTCCAATTACGGAAGATGATATCGTAGTCACTCATGACTCAGTTCGTCCTTTTATCACACTTCTAATGATTCAAGATAACATTACTCTTGCACAAAATCATGATGCTGTTGATACTGTAGTTGAAGCAGTGGATACCATTGTTGAAAGTACTAATGGGAAATTTATTACAGATATTCCAAACCGCGCTCATCTATACCAAGGACAGACTCCACAAACCTTCCGTTGCAAGGACTTCATTGACTTGTATGGTTCTTTATCAGCAGAAGAAAAAGAAATTTTGACAGATGCATGTAAAATCTTTGTTATAAAGGGGAAAGATGTAGCCTTAGCTAAGGGTGAATACTCAAACCTTAAAATTACAACAGTTACAGACTTGAAGATTGCTAAAAGCATGATTGAGAAAGACTAGAGACATGATTAATCAAATTTATCAACTGACAAAACCAAAGTTTATTAATATTAAATATCAGGAAGAAGAAATTGATCAAGAGAATCATATCCTTATTCGACCAAATTTTATGGCGGTTTGTCATGCGGATCAACGTTACTATCAAGGAAAACGTGATCCCAAAATACTATCTAAAAAGCTTCCAATGGCTATGATTCATGAGTCTTGTGGAACTGTTATTTCTGATCCAACAGGGACTTTTAAAGTAGGTCAGAAGGTTGTCATGATTCCTAATCAACCACCTATGCAGAGTGATGAGGAATTTTATGAAAACTATATGACAGGAACTTATTTCTTGTCTAGTGGTCATGATGGTTTTATGAGAGAATTTGTTTCTCTGCCTAAGGATCGTGTGGTAGCTTACGAAGATATTGAAGACACAGTTGCAGCCATTACTGAATTTGTCAGTGTGGGTATGCACGCTATGAATCGTTTCTTGACAGTTTCTCACAGCAGATGTCAGCGTATTGCAGTTATTGGCGATGGTAGTTTAGCTTTGTAATGGCTAATATTATCAACTATACCTTGCCTGAAGCTGAGATTATTGTTATTGGTCGTCATTGGGAAAAATTAGAACTCTTCTCTTTTGCTAAGGAGCTTTACATTACGGACAGTATTCCAGAAGACCTTAGTTTTGATCATGGTTTCGAATGCTGTGGTGGTGATGGCTGCGGACCTGCAATTAATGATCTCATTCGTTACATCAAACCACAGGGAACCATTTTGATGATGGGTGTTAGTGAGTACAAGGTAAATATCAATACTCGAGATTCACTTGAAAAAGGTTTATTGTTAGTAGGTTCTTCACGTTCTGGGCGAATTGACTTCGAAAAAGCGATTCAAATGATGGAGATTAAGAGATTTGCCAATCGTTTGAAAAATATCATTTATTTAGAAGAACCAGTCAGAGAAATCAAAGATATTCACCGAGTTTTTGCAACTGACTTAAATACCGCATTTAAGACAGTCTTTAAGTGGGAAGTATAATGGAGGATGATTGTGAAGGAAATCGTTAAAGCAAAGATTGCTTCCTTATTGTCAGCTGACGAAGAAATTCAGAGCGTTGAACAATTGGGGGGGATGACCAATCAAAACTATTTGGTTAAGACAAGCTCAAACCAATATATTGTTAAGTTTTTCGGAAAAGGTACAGATAAATTAATCGACCGCCAGAATGAGAAGTTCAATCTTGAATTGTTGAAAGATTTAAAATTAGATGTAGAAAATTATCTTTTCGATATCGAAGCAGGAATTAAGGTTAATCAGTACATTGAAAATGCTGAGACACTTGATTCAACTACCATTAAAACTAAATTTGAAAAGATTGCACCAATTCTACAAACGATTCACGCTTCTGGTAAAGAATTAAAAGGAGAGTTTGCTCCTTTTGAGGAAATCAAAAAATATGAATCCTTGATTCAAGGGGAGATTTCCTATCCGAACTATGAAACTGTCAGAAAGTTAGTATTTTCTCTGAAAGACCAACTTGAAGAAATTGGAATTGATAAGAAATCATGTCATATCGATTTAGTACCAGAAAACTTTATTGAAGGATCAGATGGCCATCTTTATCTCATTGATTGGGAATATTCATCTATGAATGATCCTATGTGGGATTTGGCAGCTCTCTTCCTAGAATCTGAATTTACTATTTCAGAAGAAGAAGACTTTTAAGTCACTACGAGAGTGACAAGACTCCAGTTTCAAGGGAGAAAATTCGTATTTACAAAATCTTGCAAGATATCATTTGGAGTCTTTGGACTATTTACAAAGAAGAAAATGGTGCAGATTTCGGAGATTACGGAATCTCTCGCTACAATAGAGCAGTAAAAGAATTAGAGTCTGAAGGAGATTTAAATGAAAACTAAAAATGGAGTTTCTTTTGGGCTACTATCAGGTGTGTTCTGGGGATTAGGATTAACTATTAGTGCTTATATCTTTTCAATATTCACGGATTTATCGCCCTTTGTAGTAGCAGCAGCGCACGACTTTCTTAGTATTTTTATCTTGCTAGGATATCTTCTAGTTAAAGAAGGAAAGGTACGTTTTTCAATCTTCTTGAACATTCGAAATGTCAGTGTTATTATCGGAGCACTATTGGCAGGGCCAATTGGCATGCAGGCCAATCTCTATGCAGTCAAGTATATCGGTAGTTCTTTGGCATCATCTGTTTCAGCGATTTATCCTGCAGTTTCTGTCCTTCTTGCCTTCTTTATTCTTAAGCATAAGGTTTCGAAGAATACAGTATTTGGAATTTTATTAATCATTGCAGGAATTATTGCTCAGACTTACAAGGTTGAACAGGTCAATTCATTCTATATTGGTATCCTCTGTGCTTTGATCTGTGCCCTTGCTTGGGGAAGTGAAAGTGTTCTCAGCTCTTTTGCTATGGAAAGTGATCTCAGTGAAATTGAAGCCCTCTTGATTCGGCAAGTTACATCCTTCTTGTCTTATCTTGTTATTGTGCTCTTCTCGCATCATTCATTTGCAGAAGTGGCTAATGGGCAATTGTTTGGTTTATTGATAGTCTTTGCAGCATTTAATATGATTTCTTACCTTGCATACTACATTGCTATCAATCGATTGCAACCAGCAAAAGCAACTGGTCTAAATGTCAGTTATGTGGTATGGACTGTTTTGTTTGCAGCAATGTTCTTGGGAACACCTCTGACTGTCTTAACAATCATTACTTCATTTGTTGTAATGGCTGGTGTTTACATTATTATTAAAGAATAAAGGAGAAAGCGCGTGAAAGCGATCATCTTAGCAGCAGGTTTGGGAACTCGTTTGAGACCCATGACAGAAAATACTCCCAAAGCCTTGGTTAAAGTCAATCAAAAACCTTTGGTTGAATATCAAATTGAATTTTTAAAAGAACGTGGTATTGATGATATTATCATCGTTGTAGGTTATTTGAAAGAACAATTCGACTACCTTAAAGAGAAGTATGGTGTTCGTTTGGTCTTCAACGATAAGTATGCGGATTACAATAATTTTTACTCTCTTTACTTGGTAAAAGAAGAGTTGGCTAACAGCTACGTTATCGATGCGGATAACTATCTTTTCAAAAATATGTTCCGCAATGACATTGAACGTTCAACATACTTCAGCGTTTATCGTGAAGACTGTGATAATGAATGGTTCCTGGTTTACGGAGAAGATTACAAAGTTCAAGATATCATCGTTGATAGTAAGAACGGCCGCATCCTGAGTGGTGTGTCATTCTGGGATGCTCCAACAGCTGAGAAGATTGTTGGGTTTATCGACAAAGCCTATGCAAGCGGCGAATTTGTAGATCTCTACTGGGACAATATGGTCAAAGACAACATTAAAAAATTAGATGTTTACGTAGAGGAATTGGAAGAAAACTCTATCTATGAAATTGATAGTGTCAAAGATTATCAAAAATTGGAGCAGATTCTCTCTTCACAAAAATAAGTAAACTAAAATACGTCAGACACCTTAGCTATTTTTGCTTGACTTTTTAGGGTTGATACAGTATACTAGTAAAAATTTAACCTTTAAGGGAAGTCCAGAGAGGCTCACAAGGTGTCAGATAGAAAATAGATTACACAAACTTTGAATAAACACAGTTTATTTGAGTCTTTTCTGTAAGTATTTTACTGAAACCTTGCGATTGCAAGGTTTTTCTTTTTCTGAACCCCTTAAAATTTAAGGAGGAAACGGTATGAATCCAAATTGTAAAAAACGCATGGGTGCTATTCGCTTGGAAACCATGAAAGTAGTGTCCCAAAAGGAAATCGCACCAGCAATCTTTGAACTCGTACTTCAAGGAGAAATGGTTGAAGCTATGAATGCAGGCCAATTTCTTCATTTACGAGTTCCTGATGATGCTCATCTCTTGCGTCGTCCGATTTCAATCTCATCTATAGATAAGGCTAATAAACAATGCCATCTTATTTATCGTATCGAAGGTTCTGGTACGGCAATTTTTTCAACCTTAAAAACAGGTGATAGCTTAGATGTTATGGGACCTCAAGGAAATGGCTTTGACTTATCTGATTTAGACAAGCAGAGTCATGTTCTCCTAGTTGGTGGCGGAATTGGTGTGCCACCTTTACTTGAAGTAGCTAAGCAACTGCATGAGCGTGGTGTAGATGTTACAACGGTTCTAGGATTTGCGACCAAAGATGCAGTTATTTTGGAAGATGAATTAGCCAAATATAGTCAAGTCTTTGTGACAACAGATGATGGCTCTTATGGGATCAAAGGAAATGTGTCGGTAGTGATTGATGAATTTGACACAGAATTTGATGCAGTATACTCATGCGGGGCACCTGGTATGATGAAATACATCAATCAAACCTTTTACAACCATCCAAGAGCTTATCTATCTCTTGAATCCCGTATGGCCTGTGGGATGGGGGCTTGCTACGCTTGTGTCTTGAAAGTACCTGAAAGTGAAACAGTTAGTCAACGTGTGTGTGAAGATGGCCCTGTATTTAAAACAGGCACAGTAGTTTTATAAGGAGAGTGTCATGACTGCAAATCGATTACAAGTTTCTCTACCGGGTTTAGAGTTAAAGAATCCTATCATTCCTGCTTCAGGCTGTTTTGGCTTTGGTCAAGAATATGCCAAGTACTATGATTTAGACCTTTTAGGCTCCATCATGATTAAGGCAACTACCCTAGAACCCAGGTTTGGAAATCCAACTCCACGAGTGGCAGAAACACCTGCTGGTATGCTCAATGCCATTGGTTTACAAAATCCAGGTTTAGAGGTCGTTCTCTCTGAGAAACTACCTTGGCTTCAAAGAGAATATCCAAATCTTCCCATTATCGCCAATGTTGCTGGCTTTTCAAAACAAGAATACGCAGCCGTTTCTCATGGTATTTCCAAGGCAACTAACGTGAAAGCTATTGAGCTCAATATCTCTTGTCCTAACGTTGATCACGGTAATCATGGTCTTTTGATTGGACAAGATCCTGAATTGGCCTATGATGTGGTAAAAGCAGCTGTGGGAGCATCAGAAGTGCCCGTTTACGTCAAATTGACTCCAAGTGTTACTGACATCGTAACCATTGCTAAGGCGGCAGAAGATGCCGGTGCTAGCGGTCTTACCATGATCAATACCCTTGTTGGTATGCGTTTTGATCTCAAGACTAGAAAACCAATCCTCGCCAATGGAACAGGTGGCATGTCTGGACCTGCAGTCTTTCCGGTAGCTCTCAAATTGATTCGTCAAGTAGCTCAAACAACTAAGCTTCCAATCATTGGGATGGGTGGAGTTGATTCAGCAGAAGCTGCTATAGAAATGTATCTGGCTGGTGCCTCAGCAATCGGTGTTGGTACAGCAAACTTTACCAATCCCTATGCTTGTCCAGATATTATCGAAAATTTACCAAAAGTTATGGATAAGTATGGGATCGAAAATCTAGAAATGTTGCGAAAAGAAGTCAGAGAAAGTTTGCTCTAAGTTTTATGTACTGAATTCAGTCTAAATTGTTTTGAAAGGGCCATTTTTTTGGTATAATAAATACTATGATTATTACAGTACCTATTAAAACAGAAAAAGATATTGCAACACCAGGACCAAACGTCCTTGTACTAGGTTATTTTGATGGAGTTCACCTTGGACATCAAAAATTATTTGATATAGCTTCTAACATTGCTGCTGAAAAGCGCCAGGGAGTAGCTCTAGTAACTTTTAACGAATCACCAAAACTAACTCTGAATCAATACTCACCTGAACACTTATTGCATATTTTTGAATGCTAGCGAACGTGAACGTCGATTGAAGCGAGCTGGAGTTGAGAGCTTGTATTTGATGGATTTCACTAGTCGAGTAGCAAATATGACTGCCCAAGAATTCATTGATACCTATGTCAAGGAAGCAAAGGCAGATACGCTTGTAGTTGGTTTTGACTATACTCTTGGATCAGATAGAAAAAAACAGCTGAGGATTTAAAAAGAACTCTTCCATGGAGAAGTAGTTATTGTTCCACCAGTTGAGGACGAAAAGGGGAAAATTAGTTCAACACGCATTCGCCAAGCCATTCTAGAAGGAGATGTAAAAAGAAGCAGGCAAACTTTTGGGATTCCCTTTACCAACGAGAGGTGTAGTGGTTCACGGAAATGCTCGAGGTCGAACTATTGGATTCCCGACAGCTAATCTAGTCAACTTGGATCGGACGTATATGCCAGCTGATGGTGTTTATGCCGTTGACGTTGAAATTCAAAGAAAAGTCTATCGTGGTATGGCGAGTCTAGGTAAAAATGTGACCTTTGATGGAGAAGAAGAGCGTTTTGAAGTTCATATCTTTGATTTTTTTCTGACGATATCTATGGGGAAACTGTCATCGTTTCCTGGTTGGACCGTATCCGTGATATGGTAAAATTTGATAGCGTTGATCAATTGGTTAAGCAACTAGAGGCAGATGAAAAGGTAGCTAGAAAATAAGGCTCTTTTCTACCATTTGTCAAGTCTATCAAGGCTTTAAGTAAAAAAAGAGATAAGACAGTAGCTATTCTGAGGTTACTGTCTTATTTTTAACACTTTTTGATCCATAAAAGGGCATGCTAAAAAACACCTTATCTGGTATTTTTTGAAACAAGGTGTTACAATAATACGGCATAGACAGCCTTATCGATTTTGGGTCAAAGAGTAATCGTAAAGTTTGTTATGCGTAATGAGGTAATACATTGTTCGAATGAGCCGATGTATAGAGGCAATCGCATGTGGCTTGGTTGAAGCTATTTTCGATTGTCTTTTTCGTTTCTTATAAAAGTCAGCGATATGGCAGGGATTGGTATGACTAGCTGAAGCGATGTTGTGAATGCACTTGAACAAGATTTTTCTGGCATAGAGATTACCTGGTTTAGTGATGTGTTCCTTAGTGAGAAAGTTCCCAGATTCATAGTGTCTCAGGTCAATGCCAATAAAAGCGTTGATTTGCTTGGTAGACTGAAAGCGACGAATATCTCCCAATTCGCCAATGATAGATGTCGCTGTGGTTTCTGCGATGCCAGGAATTGACCGTAAGATATCATACTCTGGTAAAGGCTGAGCTAGAGCTACCATGTCGTTTAAGACAACTTGTCTGCGTTCAGAAAGACGAAGCCATTCTTGGGCATAGTAACGAACCTCTTCAAGCATTGGAGAGGTTTTCTTGACCGCACAAAAAGATTGTTTGGCGAGTTTTATAAGTTTATCAGTCAGGTAAGCAATACGCTTTTCAGAGATGCGTTTGGAAGTAGATTGACGGATAATCTCACACAAGTCACTTTGAGATAGGTTTAATACAAACTCTTTGCATGGAAAAGCCATCACTAAGTTCCAATATTGTTCTCCAGTTGGTGTGGATAAGAGATTTTCATATTTTGATAGAAACGGCTTAAATCACGCAGATGTTGATAAACTTCTTCCTGCAAGTAAGTTGGTTTACGATTGTGCACAAGCTGAGATTTAGCCAACTTTTCAGCGTCAATTTTATCTGTTTTACGAACTCGCAGACTGTCCAGTTGCTTCATAGCTTCCAGTGGCTTTAGCCGTGTATAAGCGTAACCACATTCCTCAAGAAAGGCCTGAAGACGTCGAGAATAGACGCCTGTGGCCTCAAATATAATCTCAGGGTTATGAAGGTTTTCAAGTCCCCCAACAGGCGATTGAATCCAATGGCATCATTGAGCATGGTGTAGCCATGAACCTTTTCGCCGTTGACTAAAATTGCCACCTCAGAACTTGTTTTACTTACATCAATTTCAAATACTGTATGCATGACATTACCTCTTTTGTCTTGAATAATTCCATGTTTTAGTGATTTTATTTTCAATACGCGACGTTTAGCGTCCCACATACTTTGATCAAACTCCACCTAAAACAAGGTGTCTTGCCAGTTTGTCAAGCGACGTCTAGCGCCATAGAGCCCTACGACTTTACAAGACACCACTACTTTAACATAAAGAAAAAGTAGTGAGTACTCTCTCCCGTTGGAGATTTCTTCACTACTAATCTTAGTATGTTTTCTACCACAAACGTCTCACACTTAATTCCACCATAAAAATCCGTTTTAGACTAATTTCCACTTTGACCAGCCAAGCGGAAGTTACTTTGAGAAGTTTCTCTTTATAATTTTTTTGTGAAATCAATGGAAAAAAATTTGTTAAAAAAATGGTAAAATGAAGGAAACTCGATTTTAATAATTGAAAGAAAAAAACGGGAAGGTATTTACATGTTTTTTAAAAGAAATGAAGGTCAATTTAGAGAGACAGACCGTGTTACAAGATTTAAGTTAATCAAGTCTGGTAAGCACTGGTTACGTGCCTCTACTTCCCTTTTTGGTCTGTTTAAAGTCATTCGTGGTGGTGTCGATACTGCTCAAGTGTCAACAGAAGTTGTTGAAGAGCGTTCTTCTACACCATTGACAGGAATCGATGTCCTTAAGGGGATAGTAGCAGCTGGTTCAGTTATCGGTGGCGGAGCGATCGTTCAAACACAGGTTCATGCTAGTGAACAAACTGCTGTTGAAAAAGTCATTGAAACAGATGATACGCTAGTTACTTCAGATAAAGTTGTTCTAGGGACAGTTGGGCAAGATGATCAAGGAACTCCAGCTTCAGATGTGACTTCTCAGTCTACTAGTGAGAGTGTTTCAGTCTCTGAAAGTCAATTGCTATCAGAATCCTTGTCTTCATCAGTCTCTGCAAGTACATCTGCGTCAGCGTCAGAGTCAGCTTCAACATCTGCCTCCATGTCAACTTCAGCATCTATCTCAGCTTCAACTTCAACTTCAGCATCTACCTCAGCTTCAACTTCAACCAGTACCTCTGAGTTACTTACAAGATCAGAAAGCCTCTCAGAAACGAGTTCTACTCGTTCTGTAGTCACAAACTCAACAAGTAAGGGTTCTACTGGTGAAACTCCTAAGGTAGAAGAAGTAGTAGCGAATAAAGATGGTGCTACAATTACCTATAAGTCAACTCCGGCTAACTTGAATACTGCTTCAGTAAGCGCAGGTGTTTCTGATAAAGTCAATGGCAATTCTGTTGATATGTTAACAACGGTAGCGACAGGAGGAGTAACTGCGACTGAGACTGACAAAAAACGAGCAGAGCAGGAGAAAAAACTCAAAAGTCTTTCAGATGAGATCGGAACCTATCTCGGTCATCTGGGAAATCGTGAAGGGGCGGAAAGTGCCCTTCTAAAAGGAAAGGCTACGATTGAAGCAATTCAAAATGCTTTGACAGATCCAAACGCTGACCTCAACGCTCTTATCTCGGAAGCTACTAGAAGACGTAATACCGTGGTCAATACAGTGTTACGCGCAAGTTCTGGTGCTCGTGATTACCGGAATGGCGCACGGATTACGGCTGCCAATACCTTACGTGCATCCTACGATACGAATGCTTCACTGGGAAATGCAAGTTATGATTCTAAGGCGCATTTGATTGTAACCAATAAGAACCAATCCACCTATTTCAAAACAACTGGATCGGCTTCTCTAAGTAATGGGACCTTGACCTTGACGCCAAGTGTGCCAGGTCAGGCAGGTGCTTATACCCTAAACACGAAGATTGATATGAACGAAAGTTTCACTCTCACAGGGAAAATCAATCTTGGTGAGGCTTATGAAGGGCGCCCTAAAAACGGTCATGAGGGTGGTGATGGAATCGCTGCGGTATTCTCAACGGGTGCTATCGGAGAAATCGGAAATGCCAAGGGTAATGGATCAGGTGCCAGTCTTGGGATGGGAGGAAATAACCTCAAAGGTTCTTTCGGTTTCAAACTAGATACTTGGCATAATACGGGTAACCCATCATCGAATAATAAAGCTTCAGCCGATCCTAAGTATTCGGGTTATCAAAAGGGAGCTTTTGGAGGCTTTACCTATAACTACAATGGATCTAGAAGTGATGCCAAAGGTTCTGTTTACCCTGTTATCCGCACCATTAAGAAGCTAAATGGGGAAGGCCCAACAGATAATTCATTGAAGGACTATAAGGTTGTCTATGATGGGGATACCAAGGTGATGACGGTCACCTATAATGGACAAACTTGGTCTATGAATCTAAACTATGATTCCATAGCTGTTAATGCTGATATGGAAGTTCTTGGACATCCAAATGCAAGTGTCATAAAAAACGAGAATAAGAGCAGAAGCCTGTTACAAAATGCGGGATACCCTGATGAAATGGCCTTTGCGCTCTTTGGATCGACGGGTTCCGGTTATAATTTACAGCAATTCCAATTGGAGAAGTTTGATTATTCAGCTCAGGGTGCCTACATTACGGTGAAATTCATCGATGCAGACACTGGGGAAGAGATTCCTGGAAAAAATGAAGTATTGATTCAGAAAACTGCTGGAACGACTGTAGATTTAGGAGAATACCTTTCTATTAGTGGTTATACTCTAAAAGCGACAAACGTTGCTACGGCTAAGGGCTATGTTTTTGGTAATACTGTGAAAGTTGTTACGGGTCACCAAGGAATTACCTATGCTTTCCATAAAATCAGACAAAACGAGATTTACACAGCCTCTGCCAAAGCAACAACTGTGTACACGTTACAGGGTGAAACAGCTTCGGATCTTTCTGATGTAAGTAAATTTGTGACGGTCGCTTCAAATGAAAGTACAACACCAGCAGCCTCTGGTTATAGTCTTGCTTGGTCAACACCGATTTCAACGACTACCTCGGGGAATCAGACAGCTGTTGCAAAAGTAACCTATTCAGATGGTTCTGTGCAAACCGTTAATGTAAATTACAAAGTTTTACCTAAGATTGAGGCTAAAACACCTATTTATGATTTTAAAGGTCAAAATCTTCACAATGGTTCAAATGCAGATGCGTATCTCTCATCTGATGTGACAGACCAATCTTACACAACCAAATGGACCAATAACTCTACATCTTCAACAACGACAACTCTACCATTGTCAACGGCAACGGCAGGTGAATTTAACTATACGATTACACGGACCTATGATGTTGGTCGTTATGGGACAACTTCAAATAATTCAGAGTTGTTAGTGAGCACAACAACACTGAAACATAAAGTTATCGAGGTGACGGGCATTTCTCATACATTTGAACAAGATGTTGATGATGATGATTATTATAATAGCTATACGCCAAGTGAGTGGTATAGTGCTGATTCTGTTTCAGCATCAGCCATCTTATCTGCAAATTTTGTCAGCTCAGACTTACCAGATATTAGAACTCCTGGACAATTCACTTATTCTGTTAGATTTACAACCTTACCTGACGGGACAGGCCATAGTAGCACTTATGAATTGCCGGTAACCTATACAGTTACCCCTAATAGGGATAGTATATCAGCATCAACAAGTGCATCAGAATCAGAGTCATCCTCAACGTCTGCCTCAGAGTCAGCAAGCACATCGGCTTCTGAATCAGCATCAATAAGTGCCTCAGAATCAGCAAGCACATCGGTAAGCACGTCAGCATCAACAAGTGCAAGCACTTCAGCTTCAGAATCAGCATCAACAAGTGAGTCAGAGTCTGCATCAACAAGCGCCTCAGAATCAGCAAGTACATCAGCATCTGAGTCAGCATTAACAAGTGCATCAGAGTCTGCATCAACATCAGCTTCAGAATCAGCATCAACAAGTGCGTCAGAATCAGCAAGTACATCAGCATCTGAGTCAGCGTCAACAAGCGCGTCAGAGTCAGCGTCAGCAAGCACATCAGCATCTGAGTCAGCATCAACGTCTGCCTCAGAGTCAGCAAGCACATCAGCTTCAGAATCAGCCTCAACAAGCACATCGGCATCTGAGTCAGCATCAACGTCTGCCTCAGAGTCAGCAAGCACATCAGCTTCAGAATCAGCCTCAACAAGTGCATCAGAATCCGCAAGCACATCAGCTTCAGAATCGGCATCAACATCAGCTTCAGAGTCAGCGTCAACAAGCTCATCTGAATCTGCATCAACATCAGCTTCAGAGTCAGCAAGCACAAGCGCTTCAGAATCAGCGTCAACAAGCGCCTCAGAATCAGCGTCAACAAGCGTTTCTGAATCAGCATCAACAAGTGCGTCAGAATCAGCAAGTACATCGGCTTCTGAATCAGCCTCAACAAGCGCCTCTGAATCAGCAAGTACATCAGCTTCTGAGTCAGCGTCAACAAGTGCATCAGAATCAGCAAGCACAAGCGCATCAGAGTCAGCATCAACGTCTGCCTCAGAGTCAGCCTCAACCAGTGCGTCAGCTTCAGCAAGCACAAGCGCTTCAGAATCAGCCTCAACCAGTGCGTCAGAATCAGCAAGTACAAGCGCCTCTGAATCTGCATCAACATCAGCTTCAGAATCATCGTCAACAAGCGCATCTGAGTCTGCATCAACCAGTGCGTCAGAGTCAGCAAGCACAAGCGCTTCAGAATCATCAAGCACCTCAGCTTCTGAATCAGCATCAACAAGTGCATCAGAGTCAGCAAGTACATCAGCTTCTGAATCAGCATCAACGTCTGTCTCAGAGTCAGCAAGCACATCAGCCTCTGAATCATCAAGTACAAGCGCCTCTGAATCAGCATCAACAAGTGCGTCAGAATCAGCAAGCACATCAGCATCAGAATCAGCATCAACAAGTGCGTCAGAATCAGCAAGCACATCAGCTTCTGAATCAGCCTCAACAAGCGCCTCTGAATCAGCAAGTACATCAGCTTCTGAGTCAGCGTCAACAAGTGCATCAGAATCAGCAAGCACAAGCGCATCAGAGTCAGCAAGCACAAGCGCATCAGAGTCAGCATCAACGTCTGCATCTGAGTCAGCGTCAACAAGTGCGTCAGAGTCAGCATCAACAAGTGCGTCAGAGTCAGCAAGCACATCGGCATCTGAGTCAGCATCAACGTCTGCCTCAGAGTCAGCCTCAACCAGTGCGTCAGCTTCAGCAAGCACAAGCGCTTCAGAATCAGCCTCAACCAGTGCGTCAGAATCAGCAAGTACAAGCGCCTCTGAATCTGCATCAACATCAGCTTCAGAATCATCAAGCACAAGCGCCTCAGAGTCAGCATCAACGTCTGCGTCAGAGTCAGCAAGCACATCGGCATCTGAGTCAGCATCAACGTCTGCCTCAGAGTCAGCCTCAACCAGTGCGTCAGCTTCAGCAAGCACAAGCGCTTCAGAATCAGCCTCAACCAGTGCGTCAGAATCAGCAAGTACAAGCGCCTCTGAATCTGCATCAACATCAGCTTCAGAATCATCGTCAACAAGCGCATCTGAGTCTGCATCAACCAGTGCGTCAGAGTCAGCAAGCACAAGCGCTTCAGAATCAGCCTCAACAAGTGCCTCAGAGTCAGCAAGCACAAGCGCTTCAGAATCAGCGTCAACAAGCGCCTCAGAATCAGCGTCAACAAGCGTTTCTGAATCAGCATCAACAAGTGCGTCAGAATCAGCAAGTACATCGGCTTCTGAATCAGCCTCAACAAGCGCCTCTGAATCAGCAAGTACATCAGCTTCTGAGTCAGCGTCAACAAGTGCATCAGAATCAGCAAGCACAAGCGCATCAGAGTCAGCATCAACGTCTGCATCTGAGTCAGCGTCAACAAGTGCGTCAGAATCAGCAAGCACATCGGCATCTGAGTCAGCGTCAACAAGCGCTTCAGAATCATCAAGCACCTCAGCTTCTGAATCAGCATCAACAAGTGCATCAGAGTCAGCAAGTACATCAGCTTCAGAATCAGCATCAACGTCTGTCTCAGAGTCAGCAAGCACATCAGCCTCTGAATCATCAAGTACAAGCGCCTCTGAATCAGCCTCAACAAGTGCGTCAGAATCAGCAAGCACATCAGCATCAGAATCAGCATCAACAAGTGCGTCAGAATCAGCAAGCACATCAGCTTCTGAATCAGCCTCAACAAGCGCCTCTGAATCAGCAAGTACATCAGCATCTGAGTCAGCGTCAACAAGTGCATCAGAATCAGCAAGCACAAGCGCATCAGAGTCAGCAAGCACAAGCGCATCAGAGTCAGCATCAACGTCTGCATCTGAGTCAGCGTCAACAAGTGCGTCAGAGTCAGCATCAACAAGTGAGTCAGAGTCAGCAAGCACATCGGCATCTGAGTCAGCATCAACGTCTGCCTCAGAGTCAGCCTCAACCAGTGCGTCAGCTTCAGCAAGCACAAGCGCTTCAGAATCAGCCTCAACCAGTGCGTCAGAATCAGCAAGTACAAGCGCCTCTGAATCTGCATCAACATCAGCTTCAGAATCATCGTCAACAAGCGCATCTGAGTCTGCATCAACCAGTGCGTCAGAGTCAGCAAGCACAAGCGCTTCAGAATCAGCCTCAACAAGTGCCTCAGAGTCAGCAAGCACAAGCGCTTCAGAATCAGCGTCAACAAGCGCCTCAGAATCAGCGTCAACAAGCGTTTCTGAATCAGCATCAACAAGTGCGTCAGAATCAGCAAGTACATCGGCTTCTGAATCAGCCTCAACAAGCGCCTCTGAATCAGCAAGTACATCAGCTTCTGAGTCAGCGTCAACAAGTGCATCAGAATCAGCAAGCACAAGCGCATCAGAGTCAGCATCAACGTCTGCATCTGAGTCAGCGTCAACAAGTGCGTCAGAATCAGCAAGCACATCAGCTTCTGAATCAGCCTCAACAAGCGCCTCTGAATCAGCAAGTACATCAGCATCTGAGTCAGCGTCAACAAGTGCATCAGAATCAGCAAGCACAAGCGCATCAGAGTCAGCAAGCACAAGCGCATCAGAGTCAGCATCAACGTCTGCATCTGAGTCAGCGTCAACAAGTGCGTCAGAGTCAGCATCAACAAGTGAGTCAGAGTCAGCAAGCACATCGGCATCTGAGTCAGCATCAACGTCTGCCTCAGAGTCAGCCTCAACCAGTGCGTCAGCTTCAGCAAGCACAAGCGCTTCAGAATCAGCCTCAACCAGTGCGTCAGAATCAGCAAGTACAAGCGCCTCTGAATCTGCATCAACATCAGCTTCAGAATCATCGTCAACAAGCGCATCTGAGTCTGCATCAACCAGTGCGTCAGAGTCAGCAAGCACAAGCGCTTCAGAATCAGCGTCAACAAGCGCCTCAGAATCAGCGTCAACAAGCGTTTCTGAATCAGCATCAACAAGTGCGTCAGAATCAGCAAGTACATCGGCTTCTGAATCAGCCTCAACAAGCGCCTCTGAATCAGCAAGTACATCAGCTTCTGAGTCAGCGTCAACAAGTGCATCAGAATCAGCAAGCACAAGCGCATCTGAGTCAGCGTCAACAAGTGCGTCAGAATCAGCAAGCACATCGGCATCTGAGTCAGCGTCAACAAGCGCTTCAGAATCATCAAGCACCTCAGCTTCTGAATCAGCATCAACAAGTGCATCAGAGTCAGCAAGTACATCAGCTTCTGAATCAGCATCAACGTCTGTCTCAGAGTCAGCAAGCACATCAGCATCAGAATCAGCATCAACAAGTGCGTCAGAGTCAGCAAGTACATCAGCCTCTGAGTCAGCGTCAACAAGTGCATCAGAATCAGCAAGCACAAGCGCATCAGAGTCAGCATCAACGTCTGCATCTGAGTCAGCGTCAACAAGTGCGTCAGAATCAGCAAGCACATCGGCATCTGAGTCAGCGTCAACAAGCGCTTCAGAATCATCAAGCACCTCAGCTTCTGAATCAGCATCAACAAGTGCATCAGAGTCAGCAAGTACATCAGCTTCTGAATCAGCATCAACGTCTGTCTCAGAGTCAGCAAGCACATCAGCATCAGAATCAGCATCAACAAGTGCGTCAGAGTCAGCAAGTACATCAGCCTCTGAGTCAGCGTCAACAAGCGCTTCAGAATCAGCAAGCACCTCAGCTTCTGAATCAACATCGGCTTCAGCAAGCACCTCAGCTTCAGAATCAGCGTCAACAAGCGCATCAGAGTCTGCATCAACGTCTGCGTCAGAGTCAGCATCAACAAGTGCGTCAGAATCAGCAAGCACAAGCGCTTCAGAATCAGCAAGCACCTCAGCTTCAGAATCAGCAAGTACAAGCGCCTCTGAATCTGCATCAACATCAGCTTCAGAATCAGCGTCAACAAGCGCCTCTGAGTCTGCATCAACAAGTGCGTCAGAATCAGCAAGCACATCGGCTTCTGAATCTGCATCAACGTCTGCGTCAGAGTCAGCAAGCACATCAGCTTCAGAATCAGCATCAACAAGCGCCTCTGAATCAGCGTCAACAAGTGCGTCAGAATCAGCAAGTACATCAGCTTCAGAGTCAGCCTCCACAAGTGCATCTGAGTCTGCATCAACAAGTGCGTCAGAGTCAGCAAGCACATCGGCTTCTGAATCAGCAAGTACAAGCGCCTCTGAATCGGCATCAACGTCTGCATCTGAATCTGAATCTGAATCAACAAGCACATCGGCTTCAGAATCGGCATCAACAAGTGCGTCTATGATTCATTCGACTTCAACTAGTCAAGCTCCACAAACTGATACCACTAAGGCCCGTAAGCAATTACCAAATACAGGTGAAACTGCTTCAGCTACAAATGCTCTCCTTGGAGTTGTAGCAGGTCTAACTGGATTAGGATTAGTGGCTAAACGTCGTAAGCGTGATGATGAAGAATAAATCTTCTAACGATTCTATTAGTTGATTATTTCGATCAAAAAACCTGAAAGATATAACTTTCAGGTTTTTTTCGTCCTATAATATTTTGTGCTTTGGAAATATCTATAAACATTGCGGGAACTTTTTATAATTTTTGCAAAATAAAAAACTAGCCACGGAATTAGTAGTAGCTACTAGATTCTAGGACTAGTTGTAGAGTTTAAGGTTTTGACTTGATAATTTTAGTTTGTTTAGACAGGGATTGGAGTGATTGGTCACTTAATTTTGAATCAGTGATAATGGTGTCGATATCTGAGATATTGTAAAATGTGAAGAAATCAAATTTATCAAATTTGCTATGGTCAACTAGGAGATATTTTTTATTGGCGTTTTCTAGTGCTAATTTCTGTGCTTCACCTTCGTCTTCACTAAAAGTAGCGATAGCATGATCCTTGATACCATTACAACTAACGAAGGCTTTTGAAAATTGCAAACTAGCGATATCTTGAAGGGTTAAAGTACCTACAAATGCTCCAGTAATTGAACGATAATTACCACCGATTAGAATGAGATCAGTTAGCTTACGCTCATTTAGAATGAGAAATACAGGCAAACTATTGGTAACAACACGAATGTTATCGATAGGAAGCTCACGCGCAAAGAATTCTAATGTGGTACCTGGACCAATGAAAATAGTTTCTCTTTCTTCAACTAAGTGACCTGCAAAGCGAGCAATTTCTTGTTTTTCTGCTGTTTGTAGTCCTTGTTTTTCAACGTTAGAACGCTCATTATTTAATAAGGAACCTGTTCGAAGTTTTTCAGCACCACCATGAACTCGAACCAACAAATCCTTATCCGCTAACTCTTGTAAATATCGTCTAGCTGTCATATCGGAAATATCAAGGCGATTCATAATCTCTTTAACAGTGATAGTTCCTTTTGTATTAACAATTTCTAAAATAGTATCTAATTTTTCTTGCTTCAGCATTGAACCACCCCCAAATTTAATACTATTTTATCATATTTTAAACAGCTAAGCAACTTAAAGAAAACAAAAATAAACAAAAAAAAAACATCTGGTTTTTAAATAAACTTAGATGTTTTTTTAGGTTAGGTATTAATTTAGTCCATAGTTATAGTCATCATCCTGCATAGCTTCAACTTCACCAAGTAGATAACCATTACCAACTTGAGAGAAGAAGTCATGGTTTGATGTACCGGTTGAAATCCCGTTCATAACGATAGGGTTGACATCATCTGCTGAGTCTGGGAAGAGTGGATCTTGTCCCAGGTTCATGAGAGCCTTGTTGGCATTGTAGCGAAGGAAGGTTTTGACTTCTTCTGTCCAACCAACACCGTCATAGAGGCTTTCTGTGTAGCCTTCTTCGTTTTCATAAAGAGTGTAGAGAAGGTCGTACATCCATTCTTTGAGTTTTTCTTGCTCTTCTTCAGCTAATTCATTGAAACCAAGTTGAAATTTATAACCAATGTAGGTTCCGTGAACAGACTCGTCACGAATAATCAATTTGATGATTTCCGCAACGTTGGCCAACTTGTTATTTCCTAGATAGTAGAGTGGCGTGAAGAAACCTGAATAGAAGAGGAAGGTTTCAAGGAGACGCTGGCAACTTTCTTTTCAAGTGGGCTGCCGTTTAGGTAGATTTCATTGATAATTTCAGCTTTTTTCTGAAGATATGGATTGGTGTTGGTCCATTCGAAAATCTCTTCGATTTCTGACTTGGTATTCAAGGTAGAAAAGATTGATGAATAAGATTTTGCGTGGACAGATTCCATAAATTGGATGTTATTGAAAACAGCTTCCTCATGTGGTGTACGGATGTCCGCGCGAAGGGCTTGAACCCCGGTTTCAGATTGCATAGTATCGAGAAGTGTTAAACCACCAAAGACTTTCCCAACCAAGTCTTTTTCTACACTTGATAGCTTTCTCCAGTCATCCAAATCGTTTGACAAGGGGATACGCGTATCGAGCCAGAACTGCTCCGTCAGTTTTTCCCAGGTTGATTTGTCGATGACATCTTCGATGGCATTCCAGTTAATGGCTTTGTAGTAAGTTTTCATTTGAAATCTCTTTCTGTGTGTAGTATTGCGAACTCACAATTATTTCTATTTTATCATAATCCTAGAGGAGTATCGCACAAAAAGTCGGAAGCCCGACTTTTTTGTTTTTCCATAGTATAGATGCTTATTCGAGTTTAGTTTAGCAGGGTGAATGAATACTAATCTGAGAAGAAGTAGTTTCCTCGAGCAAAGATTAAATCACACAACTTTCACATTGATTTGCGCCGACTTCTCCACCATCATCGGTAAAGGTACGGACGTAGTAGATAGACTTAATACCCTTGTTATAGGCATAGTTACGAAGGATAGACAAGTCACGTGTCGTTTGTTTGTTTTCTTTCTTCCATTCGTAAAGGCCTGTTGGAATATCACTTCGCATAAAGAGGGTGAGTGAAAGTCCTTGGTCAACGTGCTCAGTCGCAGCAGCATAAACATCAATGACCTTACGCATATCCATGTCGTAAGCAGAAGTATAGTAAGGAATGGTTTCTGTTGACAAGCCGGCAGCTGGGTAGTAGATTTTACCGATTTTCTTTTCTTGACGTTCTTCGATACGTTGCGTAATTGGGTGAATAGAAGCAGAAACATCGTTGATGTAGCTGATTGAACCATTCGGCGCTACAGCAAGGCGGTTTTGGTGGTAAAGTCCATCTGTTTTAACTTTATCACGAAGTTCAGCCCAATCAGCAGCAGTCGGGATAAAGATACCTTCAAAGAGTTCTTTAACACGGTCTGATTTTGGAAGGAATTCGCCAGTCAAATACTTATCAAAGTAGCTACCGTTGGCATAGTCTGATTTTTCAAAGTTGTGGAAGGTGATACCACGTTCACGTGCGATATTGTTTGACTCAACCAAGGTCCAGTAGTTCATAAGCATAAAGTAGATACTTGTAAATTCAACAGACTCAGGTGAACCGTATTCAATCAATTGTTGGGCAAGGTAGCTGTGAAGTCCCATGGCACCAAGACCAAAAGTATGAGCTTGGCTATTTCCATGATCAATCGTAGGTACAGCTACGATGTGTGAACTATCTGTAACGAAAGTAAGCGCACGAACCATGGCGCGGATAGAACGACCAAAGTCAGGTGAAGTCATCATGTTGACCACGTTTGTTGAACCGAGGTTACATGAAACATCAGTACCCAATTTTAGGAATTCTTGCGCATCGTTGATAAGACTTGGTTCTTGGACTTGAAGAATCTCTGAACACAAGTTACTCATGATAATCTTACCATCAACTGGATTTGCACGGTTAGCAGTATCAATGTTGACTACATAAGGATAACCAGATTCTTGTTGCAATTTAGAAATTTCAGTTTCCAAATCACGCGCCTTGATTTTTTTGTCTTACGGATATTTGGATTTGCTACCAATTCATCGTATTTTTTTCTGTGATGTCGATGTAGTTAAATGGCACGCCGTATTCAAGCTCTACAGAGTAAGGACTGAAGAGGTACATTTCTTCATTTTTCCGAGCCAATTCGTAGAATTTATCTGGTACCACAACACCAAGTGAGAGAGTCTTGACACGAACTTTTTCATCGGCATTTTCCTTCTTAGTTGAAAGGAAGGCGATAATGTCTGGGTGGAAGACATTGAGGTAAACAACCCCAGCACCTTGACGTTGACCAAGTTGGTTAGAGTAAGAGAAGCTATCTTCAAAAAGCTTCATAACAGGTACGACACCAGAAGCAGCACCTTCATACCCTTTGATAGGAGCTCCAGCTTCACGAAGGTTGCTGAGGGAAATTCCCACGCCACCACCGATACGTGAAAGTTGAAGAGCTGAGTTGATAGAACGTCCGATAGAGTTCATATCATCTGTTACCTGGATCAAGAAGCAAGATACCAACTCACCACGACGCGCACGACCTGCATTCAAGAAAGAAGGAGTAGCAGGTTGATAGCGTTGGTGAATGATTTCGTTAGCTATATCAATGGCAATCGCTTCATCACCATCCGCAAAGTAAAGAGCGTTAAAGAAGACACGGTCTTCCATGCTTTCAAGATAGTACTCTCCGTCATTCGTTTTCAGAGCATACTGATTATAGAATTTATAGGCAGCCATGAAAGACTTAAATTGGAAGTTCTGATCCTTGATAAATTGATGCAGTTCTTCCAAAAATTCTGGACGGTATTTCTTGATAAATGCTGTCTCAATGTAGTTATGCTCAATGAGGAAGTTGATCTTATCCGTAATTGAGTTAAAAACCATTGTATTTGGTACAACATTTTCTTTAAAGAAGGCTTCTAAAGCTTCCTTGTCTTTGTGAAGCATGATTTGTCCATTGACAGGACGGTTAATTTCGTTGTTAAGACGGAAGTAAGTCACATCCTCAAGTTGTTTTAATCCCATAAAAAATCCTTTATCTAATTACAAAAGAAAGGCTTCTAAGGTAGACATAGAAGCTTTTGTCCTGATTCTTAAGCAAGTTGTTTGAGTTTACCTGGTTGGAAACCAGAGAAAACTTCTGTCGGTGTCTGAATAATAGGAGCAGCACTAAAGCCAAGCTCTTTTACTTGATCAATGTATTCAGGTTGTTCATCAAGATTGATTTCTTTATATTCAACATTATTACTGTCCAAAAAGCGTTTCGTCATTTTACATTGGACACAGTTGTTTTTAGAATATACGGTTACCATTTCTGTAACTCCTCTTTAAAAATTTATTACTTTCTTAGTATATCAGAAAAACTTTGTCAACTTTCTAAAAACTAAATCTTGTGTAATTGTTTTTACTGATTTTACTAACAAACACAATATATAGTGTAGAATTTAAAAACAACTACAGAAAAGAGCAATGTTACCATGATTAGAGCTTTCACAAAAACTACATACTGTGTTTTGCTAGATTTTATAGAAGATTTTCAGCAAGTTATCTGAAAGGAAATTGAAGAAAGTCCATAAAATACTTGAAAAAAATATCAATGAAGGTGATATAATATCAAATTGTAAGGGTTATCAGATATAACTCAAACAAAGAAAACATATTAAAGGAGAGTCAAATTATGGCTTCTAAAGATTTCCACGTAGTGGCAGAAACAGGTATTCACGCACGTCCAGCAACATTGTTGGTACAAACTGCTAGCAAATTTGCTTCAGATATCACTCTTGAGTACAAAGGTAAATCAGTTAACCTTAAATCTATCATGGGTGTAATGAGCCTTGGTGTTGGTCAAGGTGCTGACGTTACAATCACTGCTGAAGGTGCAGACGCTGATGACGCTATCGCTGCAATTTCAGAAACAATGGAAAAAGAAGGATTGGCATAAGGAAATGACAGAAATGCTTAAAGGAATCGCAGCATCTGACGGTGTTGCAGTTGCAAAGCATATCTACTCGTTCAACCGGATTTATCATTCGAGACTGTTACAGTCGAAGATACAAATGCAGAAGAGGCTCGTTTGGATGTTGCTCTTGAAGCTTCTCAAAACGAGCTTTCTCTTATCCGCGAGAAGGCTGTAGGTACGCTTGGTGAAGAAGCGGCACAAGTATTTGACGCTCATTTGATGGTTCTTGCTGACCCTGAATTGATCGGTCAAATCAAAGAAACTATCCGTGCCAAGAAAGTGAATGCAGAAGCAGGTCTGAAAGAAGTTACAGACATGTTTATCACAATCTTTGAAGGCATGGAAGACAACCCGTACATGCAAGAACGTGCAGCGGATATCCGCGACGTAACAAAACGTGTATTGGCTAACCTCCTTGGTAAAAAATTGCCAAACCCAGCTTCTATCAATGAAGAAGTGATCGTGATTGCTCACGACTTGACTCCATCTGATACAGCTCAATTGGACAAAAACTTTGTAAAAGCTTTTGTAACAAACATTGGTGGTCGTACAAGTCACTCAGCTATCATGGCTCGTACACTTGAAATCGCTGCAGTTTTGGGTACAAACAACATTACTGAACTTGTAAAAGACGGCGATGTTTTGGCAGTTTCAGGTATTACTGGTGAAGTTGTAATTAACCCAAGTGAAGAACAAATTGCAGAATTCAAAGCAGCTGGTGAAGCTTACGCTCAACAAAAAGCTGAATGGGCTCTTTTGAAAGACGCTAAAACAGTTACTACTGATGGAAAACACTTTGAGTTGGCTGCCAACATTGGTACACCTAAAGACGTTGAAGGTGTGAATGATAACGGTGCAGAAGCTGTTGGTCTTTACCGTACAGAATTCTTGTACATGGATTCTCAAGACTTCCCTACTGAAGACGACCAATATGAAGCCTACAAAGCAGTTCTTGAAGGAATGAATGGTAAACCTGTTGTCGTTCGTACAATGGATATCGGTGGGGATAAAGAACTTCCTTACTTCGATCTTCCTAAAGAAATGAACCCATTCTTGGGTTACCGTGCTTTGCGTATCTCTATTTCTGAAACTGGTAACCAGATGTTCCGTACTCAATTACGTGCTTTGCTTCGTGCATCTGTTCACGGTAAATTGCGTATCATGTTCCCAATGGTTGCTTTGTTGAAAGAGTTCCGTACTGCTAAAGCTATTCTTGAAGAAGAAAAAGCAAAATTGGTTGCTGAAGGTGTTGCTGTTGCGGATGATATCCAAGTTGGTATCATGATTGAAATCCCAGCTGCAGCTATGCTTGCAGACCAATTTGCCAAAGAAGTTGATTTCTTCTCAATTGGTACAAACGACTTGATCCAATACACAATGGCTGCTGACCGTATGAACGAACAAGTTTCATACCTTTACCAACCATATAACCCATCAATCCTTCGTTTGATCAATAATGTGATCAAAGCAGCGCATGCTGAAGGTAAATGGGCAGGTATGTGTGGTGAAATGGCCGGTGACCAAACTGCTGTTCCACTTCTTGTCGGAATGGGCTTGGATGAGTTCTCAATGTCAGCGACATCTGTACTTCGTACACGTAGCTTGATGAAGAAACTCGACACTGTTAAAATGCAAGAATACGCTAACCGTGCTCTTACTGAATGTTCAACAATGGAAGAAGTTCTTGAACTTTCTAAAGAATACGTTAACTTCGATTAATCAATTACAAATCCTTGTAGCTTCTAGCTATGAGGATTTTTTCTTCTATTTTGTAGAAAACTCCATCTGTAAAATTTATCAAAAATATGGTAAAATAGACAAGGGAAAATACAAGGAGGCTACAATGCAAAATAGACCAATCATTATCGGAGTAACAGGGGGATCTGGAGGAGGAAAGACAAGCGTATCTAAAGCAATCTTATCACATTTTCCAAACGAGAAAATAGCTATGATTGAGCATGATTCCTACTATAAAGATCAATCACATCTAACCTTTGAAGAGCGTATCAAGACCAACTATGACCACCCTTTTGCTTTTGATACTGATTTGATGATTGAGCAAATCAAAGAGTTGTTGGCAGGACGTCCTGTAGATATTCCTACCTATGATTATGCTGCCCATACCAGAAGTTCTAAAACCTATCGTCAAGAACCTCAGGATGTCTTTATCGTAGAAGGAATCTTAGTTTTAGAGGACAAACGACTTCGTGATTTAATGGATATCAAGATTTTTGTAGATACAGATGATGATGTTCGTATCATTCGCCGTATTAAACGTGATATGGAAGAACGTGGTCGTAGCCTGGATAGCGTTATTGACCAGTATCTTGGTGTGGTAAAACCCATGTATCATCAATTTATTGAGCCAACAAAGCGTTATGCAGATATCGTTATTCCAGAAGGAGTAACCAACACAGTAGCTATCGATTTGCTGACGACAAAAATTGAAAAGATTTTAGAAGAAGCACGTCTAGCCCACTAATAAGTAGATAAAAGGCTGTGGGAAAGTAAACATTTTTCCACAGCCTTTTCCCATATTGGTGAGTCTTTACAATCATGCTTTTAGATAGTCTCGTCAAAGGGACTTTTAGAAGTCTGGAATCTTAATTAAATACAGAGTCAGTTACTTAGGGCAAATAAAAATCGAGGCCGGGATTTTCCCGACCTCTTATTTTTTGATTTTTTCAAGTCTCGGAACAATAACTAGAGTCAGAATTGCTGAGATTATGAGTTCTGCGATAGAATTTGTTGAGATAACAGTAGCTAATAGTTTTTGGATATTTCCGTCAAAAACATTTCCAAAGAGGAAGAAGATTCCGCCTAGTACAAATACAGTATTTGTGAGGGAACCGAGTGCTCCCGCGAAGATGAGCCCCGCCTTGTTTTTGAGGAGTTTATAGACAAAGTATGGAGTTAAACCAATAAGGATGCGTGGTACAATCGCAATAACTAGAGAGTAGATGTTACCGTTTGGTACAAAAGGAGAGAAGAGGTAGCTAGTTGGGAGAATCGTGATTGTATTGACTGTCAAGCTAATCATCCCCATCAAAAAACCTAAGATGGCACCAATTCGTGGCCCGTAGATGATACTAGCAATGATGACTGGAATATGGACAATGGTCGGTTTAATTGGAAATGGCAAGACATTAAAGACAATAGAACTCAGCAGATGAATGACGATCATGCTGGCAAAAAAGATAGCAATTGGAGCAATATTAGAGCGTTTGTTCATGAAGTTTTTCCTTTATCTGTTGTAAAATAGTATCAAGATCAGCAAGAGCCCCCCGTCCTACGTCTCCACAGGCCAGTAGGGATTCTTTAGGGGAAATAATTGTATAACCATAAGTTTCTAAAGTTTTTAGGTTTGTTTGAGTTGCTGGATGGTCATACATTTTGGTATTCATAGCAGGTGCTACTAGTTTTGGAACATAGTTTGGCAAAGCAAGAGCAGTAGCAGTCACCATATTGTCGGCAAAACCGTACGCGACTTTCGCAATCGTATTTGCGGTTGCAGGGGCAAGGATAAACAAATCTGTTTCTTTGCCAAGCTCGATATGATTGACTTTGTCAGGATATGGTTCCTGCATAAGATCGAGATGTACGGTATTTTGAGATAAGACTTGAAGGGTTAAAGGTTGAATAAAGGCAGTCGCAGCCTGGGTCATAAGTACAGTAACAGAATGCCCTTGTTTCTTCAAACCACTTACTAAATCAGCAGCCTTGTATGCAGCAATGGATCCTGTAATAGCGAGTGTAATACGGGCCATATTATTCCTTTCTTTTACTCATAACTCTGGATTTTCTTGAGAAGTAAATCCGCAATTTCTTGTTTACTAGAAGCAGTTTGGAAGCTAGCTTTTTCAACTAGATATGCGATATGTTGTTCAGCATTGATCTGTGTGAGATCATTAGCAACAATTATATCGGCTTGATTCTTTTCAAGACTTTCTCTAGCGATTTGAATCAGATGCTCCTTAGTAACATCGACAAGGAGTTTAAAGCCAATGAGATGGATACTTGGATTCCATTCTTTAACAAGAGAGATGATCTTTGGATTTTTCTTGAGAAATAGTACTTGCACCTCATCCTTAGAGGAGATCTTTGTTTCCATATTTTTCCTATGCAAAAACTCACTTAAATCTTGGCTCGCTTGAACTTCATCGAGACCAGTCATGTAAACTGGGCTGTAGTCAGAAACAGCCATTGAATGGATCAAGACTTGATAATCAGGGACAATCCGTTTCATCTCTTGGAGTAAATCGGAAGTGTTTTTGATTTCGATAACGGATAAATTCGAGTGTAGTGCTGGTTTTAGTGCTTGTTGCGTAGTAATCAGACAAACTTGGTGACCAGCTTTTAGTAAAGTCTCAGTTATAACTTTACCAAGTCTACCAGTAGAGTGGTTGGTAATGGAGCGAACTCGATCAATGGCTTCGCTTGTACCACCAGATGTAACTAAAATTTTCATAGAACTATTGTACAAAAAAATGAACAGTAAGTAAAATGAAAGCGATAAAATATTATGTGAAATCTAAGCTTTCAACTATAGTTAAAACCTATAAAGGCATATAAAAAAATTTAAAAAGAAGCCAAGAAAGTCTGAAGTGTTGTGATATTTACGAACGTTATCAAGCTTTTATGACTGTTAAAAAAATCTTATTTTATGATATAATGAATTAACACATTTGAGGTAGAGGAGTTTTGAATGAAAACAGATATTGAAATTGCACAGAGTATCGAGCTAAAACCAATCGTTGATGTTGTTGAAAAACTTGGCATCTCTTACGATGATTTGGAATTATACGGAAAATACAAGGCTAAGCTTAGCTTTGATAAAATTCGTGAAGTAGAAAGTAATCCAGTCGGTAAATTGATCCTGGTTACAGCTATCAACCCAACACCTGCTGGTGAAGGAAAATCAACTATTACCATCGGACTTGCTGATGCTTTGAATAAGATTGGTAAGAAAACCATGATTGCAATCCGCGAACCTTCTCTTGGGCCTGTCATGGGGATTAAAGGTGGAGCTGCCGGTGGTGGCTATGCTCAAGTATTGCCGATGGAAGACATCAACCTTCACTTTACTGGAGATATGCACGCTATTACAACTGCAAACAATGCTCTCTCTGCCTTGATTGACAATCACTTGCACCAAGGAAACGAGCTAGGAATCGACCAACGTCGTATTCTTTGGAAACGTGTGGTGGACTTGAACGATCGCGCTCTTCGTCACGTAACTGTTGGCCTTGGTGGTCCGCTTAATGGTATTCCACGTGAAGATGGATTTGATATCACTGTCGCATCAGAAATCATGGCTATCCTTTGCTTGGCAACTGATATTGAAGATTTGAAACGTCGTTTAGCTAATATCGTTATCGGCTACCGTTATGACCGTACACCTGTTTCAGTTGGTGATTTACAGGTTGAAGGTGCCTTGGCATTGATTTTGAAGGATGCTATCAAACCGAACTTGGTTCAAACCATCTATGGAACACCTGCCTTGTGCATGGTGGCCCATTTGCCAATATTGCTCACGGATGTAACTCAGTTTTGGCTACAACTACAGCCCTTCACTTGGCAGATTACACAGTGACAGAAGCAGGTTTTGGTGCAGACCTTGGTGCTGAGAAATTTCTGGATATCAAAACTCCAAACTTGCCAACATCTCCTGATGCAGTAGTCATTGTTGCAACTCTTCGTGCTCTTAAGATGAATGGTGGGGTTGCTAAGGATGCATTGACAGAAGAGAATGTAGAAGCAGTTCGTGCAGGATTTGCAAACTTGAAACGTCACGTTGAGAATATCCGTAAGTTCGGTATTCCAGCAGTTGTTGCTATTAACGAGTTCGTATCTGATACAGAAGCTGAAATCGCAGCTTTGAAAGAACTTTGTGCTTCAATCGATGTTCCAGTTGAATTGGCTAGCGTATGGGCTGATGGAGCTGAAGGAGGAGTGGCTCTAGCTGAAACTCTCGTCAAAACAATTGAAGAAAACCCAGCTAGCTACAAACGTTTGTATGACAATGACCTTTCAGTACAAGAGAAGATTGAAAAGATTGTCACTGAAATCTATCGTGGAAGTAAAGTAAACTTCGAGAAGAAAGCTCAAACTCAAATCGCTCAAATCGTTCAAAATGGTTGGGACAAATTGCCAATCTGTATGGCTAAAACTCAATACAGTTTCTCAGACAATCCAAATGCTCTTGGAGCCCCTGAAAACTTTGAAATTACTATTCGTGAATTGGTACCAAAATTGGGTGCAGGCTTCATCGTTGCTCTTACTGGTGACGTTATGACCATGCCTGGACTTCCAAAACGACCAGCAGCTCTCAACATGGATGTTGAAAGTGATGGAACAGTTCTTGGATTATTCTAATAAGAAAATTTAAAGACAAGCTCAACATTGAGTTTGTCTTTTGTTATTATTAAAAAAATCTCCTAGAGATAACTAGGAGATTTGAGTTTTTATTTCATAGTTGGGAAGAGCAATACATCACGGATAGTAGTTGTATCTGTGAGGAGCATGCAGAGACGGTCAATACCGATTCCCAAACCACCTGTTGGTGGCATACCGTATTCAAGTGCTTCGATGTAGTCGTAGTCAATGCCTGTTGCTTCGTCGTCACCAAGCTCTTTGGCTTTGGCTTGAGCTTCGAAACGGCTAAGCTGGTCGATTGGGTCGTTGAGCTCAGTAAAGGCATTTCCGTATTCTTTAGTCATGATGAAGAGTTCGAAACGGTCAGTAAAGCGTTCATCTTCAGGATTTTTCTTAGCAAGTGGTGATACAGCTACTGGGTGACCATAGACAAATGTTGGTTGAATCAATGTTTCTTCAACAAATTCTTCAAAGAAAGCATTGATGATGTGACCAACTTCAGTATAGTGTTTCAACAGGAACATTCTTTTCAGCTGCGATAGCTTTAGCTTCTTCCAAAGTCATATCTTTCCAGAAATCAACACCTGTAATTTCCTTGATTGCATCCACCATGTGTACACGTTTAAATGGTTCATTGATCTTGATTTCAGTTCCTTGATAGATAACTGGACCGTCGCCTTTAACAGCTTTAGCAGCGTGTTGAATAATGCCTTCAGTCAAGTCCATGATATCTTGGAAGTCTGCGTATGCTTGGTAAACTTCGATAGAAGTGAACTCAGGATTATGTGTAGCATCCATTCCCTCGTTACGGAAGATACGACCAATTTCATAAACACGCTCCATACCACCAACGATAAGGCGTTTCAAGTGAAGCTCAGTCGCGATACGAAGCACCATGTCAATGTTTTGAGCATTGTGGTGAGTGATGAATGGGCGAGCAGCAGCACCACCAGCTTCGTTGTGAAGAACTGGTGTTTCAACTTCAAGGAATCCTTTTTGGTCTAGGTAACGACGGATTTCAGAGATGATTTTTGAACGAGTAACAAAACGTTCGAAGCTTTCGCGGTTAGAAATCAAGTCAAGGTAACGTTTACGATAGATTGTTTCAACGTCTGTTAAACCGTGGAATTTCTCTGGAAGTGGACGAAGAGCCTTAGACAAGTGTGTAATGTGAGTCGCCTTGATAGAGAGTTCTCCCATATCCGTACGCATCACTTCACCCTCAACACCGAGGAAGTCTCCGAGGTCAGCCTTTTTAAAGATTTCGTAGTTTTCTTCACCAACAGCGTCTTTACGAACATAGATTTGAATTTGACCTTCGCGGTCTTGAAGGTGGGCAAATCCAACCTTACCTTTACCACGTTTGGTAACAAGACGACCTGCAATAGTAGCAGTCTCGTTCAATTCATGTAGTTGTTCCTTATCGAGGTCAGCATATTTATCTTTTAATTCTTGTGAGTTAGCAGTGCGTTCAAAGCGTTTACCGAATGGATCGATTCCTTGTTCGCGGAGCGCAGCCATTTTTTCACGGCGAACGATCTGCTGGTCATTTAGTTCTTCCATATGTTCTGTTGACATGGTTTCCTCCTAGTTTTTACTCAATTCTTGATACGATGAGTCTTTTTTGCGATACTCCCATTTTATCATAAAAGTCAAATAAATTCACGGATATTCTACAAAATCTAAAAAGAACTTAACAGCGATTGTTAAGTTCAGTTCTAATTCTGATAAGAAGTGTCGTTCCAGACTAAGAGGTTGAATTTTTTAAAGTCATCAGTTTCTATAATTGTTAGACTAGCATTGGCCAAACCGCCATCTTTGCGGAGAAGAGCTTCATTATAGCCTAAAAGAGTACGAAGACTTGCAGTAAGGTTAGCTCCATGACCAACCAGTAAGAGTTGTTCAGCTTTAGAATCCTTTAAAGATTTGATAAATTGAATGGTTCGGTGAGTTGTGCTGTAGAGGGATTCGGCTTCAAACATACGAGTGTCAAACTTGGCTAAGTTTGTTTTAAAGGCTTGAATTTGCTGCGGATAGATTGCATTTAAAGTAGCAATTTTTAAACCTTCTAGTTTTGCCAAGGTGCCATTCTCTTAGTTCAGGTACACTTTCCAAAGGACATGGATTTGTCAGTTGACTTTGTATAATTTCAGCAGATTTTTACGGCCCTTGGCAAATCACTCGAATAAATTTTATCGAATGAAACATCTTTAAGATATTGACCGAGTTCCTTTTAAGGTTTCAATGGACTCAGGAAGAAGTGGGGAATCTCCGCTGGCACCTTTGAAAAGCGACCTTCTAGATTCCAGACTGTTCGACCGTGACGAGCAAAGTAAAGTTTCATGACTTGTTTTCCTCCAAAATATCTACAAAGTTCGCTTTAACAAAGGATGCTAGATCTTGAGGATTGATAATGATACTATAACCAACCTCCCCTGCGGAAACAATCATTTCATTCAGTTGAAGAGCAGTTTGGTCGATAAAGATAGGATAGTTATGTTTTTGACGGATTCCAACCGGATTATTGGCACCATGGATATAGCCAGTTGTCTTTCGAGGTCTTTTTGTGGAATCATGCCCACTTTCTTATTACCTGAAATCTTTGCAAGCTTCTTTTCAGAAAGGTGTTCAGTGATAGGAAGGATACCGATAATGGGTCCAGTCTTATCTCCCAGAAGTGCTAGAGTCTTGAAAATCTGACTCTTTTCATAACCTTGAGGCATCTCACCTTCCAAGGCATTAATTTGAATACCTGTATGGTTTATTCCTGCCTTGGTTAAAATTTGTTGGACCAAGGTTTTCTTGACTTTTACTTTTTTTGCCATTATTTATACTTATCCTCCAATTGACTCATCCAGATTCCCAACCAAATCCCTAGGGCAAAGAAGAAAGCAATCAGTACATATGAAACTAGTGACAAACCACTGTAACTGATGCTTTCAGCATTACCAGCGTTTGGAATAAGGATCAAGAGTGTACTTGATAGTACGATTCCAATGATAAAATGATACACACGTGAGTGATAAAGGCGAAGAGCATAGTCCATGAATTTAGAGAAAATAATCAGAGTGATAAGAAGCCCAATCCCAATTGGTAAGAAGGTCCCAAACAAATCAAAAGTCTTGAACCCTGTTAACATAGGGCCATAAAGGCCAAGAATCAAGAGAAGATTGGAAGGACTAAGCCCTGGAACCAAAATACCAAGCGCCAACAAACAACCAGCCAGTGTGAAGTTAAGGAAGCTTGCAGATAGAGAACCAACTACAAAATTCAAGGCATAGAGGGCGATACCTGAGATGATGAAGGTTGCCCAAAACCATATGTGGTCAACCTTATCTCTATCAGAGTCACGAGTTGATTCTTTGACAAGACTTGGGATGGTACCAATGATAGCTCCAGCAAAACTCCACAATACGTACACTTGATAATTCTCTAAAAGATATTCGATTGGATAGGAGAAAAGTCCAATACCTAGAAGCATCCCAATACCGACAGGAAGGAAAAAGAGCACATCTTCTTTGAAATTCTTAAAAGGATGGGCAAGAAAACGAATCATTCTCTCATAAATTCCCAAGATAGCGGCAAGAACGCCACCAGAAATCCCTGGTAGAATGAAACCTAGGGCAATTACAATTCCCTTAATAATTTTTGATAACCATGATAACATAGAAGTCCTCCGAGATTCATATTCTATAAAGATAAAACAGTGATTTAATACTGAAAAATAAAGAAAAGCAAGCAGAAAGCAATGTCTGACTTGCTTATGGTGATAGTGATTAAGGATTTAAAAACAATTTTCTAAAGGTTTCTTCCTTGTTCTTTGATGAAGAAATAAGGTTCAAATCGAGGTGATGTTCAAATCCACCAAGATTTCCATGTGAAGTGTATTGGTGAAGATCATAGTCAAGATCTGTTTTTGGAGCACTTTCATAGTAACCTGAGTTGGTTCCATAGGAAGGTATCCAGATAGCTGAATAATTATCAACGCTGATACTATGCTCCTCCATAAAGTAAACACCAACATAGATACCGATATTTTTTGCACCCAATGAAGCTAATTTAGCACGAAAGGCCTCAACACCCTTGTTCATGTCAGACATAGTCTTGTCTTCAACATCCAACCAATAGTAGCTAGGATTATAGGGAGAAGCAGCGTTATAAAAGGCTTCAGCAGCTTTTTCCATTTCTTCGACATTTTTACCAGCTACATAGGCATAAACAGCGACTGGAATATTCCGTTTTTGAAATTCTGTGATGTGTTCTTTATAAGCCTTATCAACCCCATTTTTAAATGAAGCATCGTTTTCAACAGAAGCTTGAGCTCCACTATGAACCCGAACGATTGCACCTGAAATATTTTGAGTTAAGGTGTCATAATTGATTTCTGATGGTCTTTGCCAACCGGAAACATCAATAATCGGCTTGTTGATATTATGTAAAGCTTGAGTTTCTACTTGAACTGGATTTTGCTTTGTTTTGACTGGATGGTCTTCGAACTTGGGTCTATTGATGATTAAAATACCCACGAGAGTAGCTAATACAGTAAAAATAAAAAAAGGATTTATTTTCTTTCTCATACTTTTATAGTGTATCGTAAATGGTGAAAAAAATCAAAAAAAAATACTCGAAATCATCTAGAGAATGCGATGTTTTAAAGCATTTGCCCTCTTTTGTGTTTGAAAAAGCAAATTTATGATATAATATAAGGGAATTTCTATAGAAAAGAGAAAAATATGGCAAATTATGCAGTTATTTTAGCAGCGGGTAAAGGTACTCGTATGAAATCAGATCTACCAAAAGTCATGCACAAGGTTGCAGGAATTTCTATGTTGGAGCATGTTTTTCGTAGTGTAGGGGCCATCAATCCTGAAAAAACAGTAACGGTTGTGGGACATAAGGCAGAACTTGTGGAGCAAGTTTTAGCTGGTCAAACTGATTGTGTAAGACAGTCTGAGCAATTAGGAACTGGTCATGCGGTTATGATGGCTGAGCCAATTCTTGAAGGACTTTCTGGACAAACATTGGTTATTGCTGGTGACACACCACTCATTACTGGTGAAAGTCTAAAGAACTTGATTGATTTCCACGTTAATCACAAGAACGTAGCTACAATCCTTACTGCAGAAGCTGAAGATCCGTTTGGTTATGGGCGTATTGTTCGTAACGAGAATGCTGAAGTGCTTCGTATCGTGGAGCAGAAGGATGCGACTGATTTTGAAAAACAAATCAAGGAAATCAATACAGGAACCTATGTCTTTGATAATGCTCGTCTCTTTGAAGCTTGAAGAATATCAACACCAACAATGCCCAAGGCGAATACTACATCACAGATGTGATTGGTATTTTCCGTGAAGCTGGAGAAAAAGTTGGAGCCTATACACTGAAAGACTTTGATGAAAGTCTCGGAGTTAATGACCGTGTTGCCCTTGCGACAGCTGAAGGCATCATGCGTCGCCGTATTAACCAAGCGCATATGGTCAATGGAGTTAGTTTTGTGAATCCTGAAGCTACTTACATTGACATCGATGTTGAGATTGCTCCAGAAGTTCAAATAGAAGCAAATGTAACCCTCAAAGGTTCTAGTAAGATTGGTGCAGGAACTATTTTGACCAATGGAACTTATATCCTTGATAGCACCATCGGTTCAGGGGCAGTGATTACAAACTCGATGATTGAAGAAAGCACGGTTGCTGATGGTGTTACAGTTGGACCATATGCTCATATCCGTCCAGGCTCAAGCCTTGCAAAAGATGTACATATCGGGAACTTTGTTGAAGTCAAAGGTTCAAGCATTGGGGAGAATACTAAGGCTGGTCATTTGACTTATATTGGTAACTGTGAAGTTGGTAGTGATGTCAACTTCGGTGCAGGAACCATCACTGTAAATTACGATGGTCAACACAAGTTTAAAACAACCATTGGTAACAATGTTTTCGTTGGTTCAAATTCAACCATCATTGCTCCAGTAGAGCTTTGGAGATAATTCTCTTGTTGGAGCAGGTTCAACCATTACTAAGGATGTTCCAGCTGATGCCATTGCTATTGGACGAGGTCGTCAAGTCAATAAGGATGAATATGCAACTCGCCTCCCTCATCATCCTAACAATAAATAGGAGCTAACGATGGAATTTGAAGAAAAGACGCTTAGTCGTAAAGAAATTTATAAAGGACCTATTTTTCAGCTAGTTCAAGATCAGGTTGAACTACCTTCTGGAAAAGGTACTGCGCAACGTGATTTGATTTTCCATAATGGGGCAGTTTGCGTTCTTGCAGTCACTCCAGAAAATAAGATTGTTCTTGTTAAACAATATCGCAAGGCGATTGAAAAAGTTTCTGTTGAAATTCCTGCAGGTAAACTGGAAATAGGGGAGAATGCAGATCCAGAAGCTGCAGCCCTTCGTGAATTAGAAGAAGAAGCGGCCTATACTGGTAAATTAAACCTTCTTTATGATTTTTACTCTGCGATTGGATTTTGTAACGAGCGCTTAAAACTTTACTTGGCAAGTGATTTGACAAAAGTTGAAAATCCTCGTCCTCAGGATGAAGATGAGACTTTGGAGTTGCTTGAAGTCAGTCTTGACCAAGCTAAAGAACTGATCCAGTCAGGTGATATTTGTGATGCCAAGACTATCATGGCTATCCAGTACTGGGAATTACAAAAAAATAGTGGAGGAATCCATGGGTAAACCTTTATTAACAGATGAAATGATTGAACGTGCCAATCGTGGAGAGGACATCTCAGGTCCTCCCTTGCTAGATGATGAGGAAACTAAGATTTTACCGACTTCTTCTCAAAATTTTGGCTATTCGCGAACCAAAGATTATGGTTTTAGCCAGGATACACTGACCATCGAAGTTGAACCTTCTATTCACAAAAGTCGTCGGATTGAAAAATACCAAGAGAAATGTCTTTAATTCTAAATTAAACAAGATTCTTTTTTGCAGTCATTTTTTCTCTTGATTTTGTTGATTCTAGCAATGAGATTTATTTAAGGAGTCTATCATGAAAAATTGGAATTATTGCAGCTATGCCAGAAGAGCTAGTTTACTTGATTCAACACTTGAACGAAGCCAGTGAAGAAAAGGTTCTGGGAAATAGCTATCATACTGGTAAGATTGGTTCTGTTGAGCTTGTACTTGTAGAGAGTGGTATTGGTAAAGTCATGTCTGCGATGAGTGTCGCTATCTTAGCGGATCACTTTCAAGTCGATGCAGTGATTAATACTGGTTCTGCTGGTGCAGTGGCAAGTGGAATCGCAGTAGGGGATGTAGTGATTGCAGACAAGCTTGCCTACCACGATGTTGATGTGACTGCCTTTGGCTATGATTACGGTCAAATGGCTCAACAGCCTCTCTATTTTTGAATCAGACAAAAAGTTTATCAGCTTGATTCAAGAGAGTTTGTCTAAACTGGACCAAACTTGGCATTTAGGTTTGATTGCGACAGGAGACAGTTTTGTTGCTGGAGAAGATAAAATCAGAGCGATAAAAGAGCACTTCCCTCAAGTTCTTGCTGTAGAGATGGAAGGGGCAGCTATTGCTCAAGCAGCTCAGGCTTTGAACCTTCCTTTCTTAGTCGTTCGTGCCATGAGTGACAATGCCAACCATGAAGCATCCGTTTCCTTTGATGAATTTATCGTAGAAGCAGGACGTCGTTCTGCCCAAGCCCTAATGACGCTTTTGCAATCTATAAAGGATTAATAGAAAATTACTAAGAACACTCATCCAGTGTTCTTTTCTTGTCTTGCCAACTAAAATAATCAGAAGGCTCCTAAGAAAAGTTATTTTCAAACTTTTTTGATATAATAGAAACATTGACTTGAAGAATAAGGAAGAGAAAATGAACGAATTATTAAAGGGGATGAATGACCGTCAAGCCGAGGCCGTTCAAACCACAGAAGGACCCTTGCTGATCATGGCGGGGGCGGGATCTGGTAAGACTCGTGTTTTAACCCACCGTATTGCTTACTTAATTGATGAGAAGATGGTCAACCCATGGAATATCTTGGCCATTACCTTTACCAATAAAGCAGCACGTGAAATGAAGGAGCGTGCTTATGGACTCAATCCAGCTACTCAGGATTGTTTGATTGCGACCTTCCACTCTATGTGCGTGCGTATCCTACGTCGCGATGCGGATCATATTGGCTACAATCGCAATTTCACGATTGTGGATCCTGGAGAGCAGCGAACGCTCATGAAACGCATCCTCAAGCAGTTAAACTTGGATCCTAAAAAATGGAATGAACGCACTATTTTGGGAACCATTTCCAATGCTAAGAATGATCTGATTGACGATGTTGCCTATGCTGCCCAGGCAGGAGATATGTACACTCAAATTGTAGCAAAGTGTTATACGGCCTATCAGAAAGAACTTCGTCAGTCAGAGTCGGTGGACTTTGATGACTTGATTATGTTGACCTTGCGTCTCTTTGACCAAAATCCTGATGTTTTGACTTATTACCAGCAAAGTTCCAGTACATCCATGTTGACGAGTACCAAGATACCAACCATGCCCAGTATCAACTCGTTAAACTCTTGGCTTCTCGTTTCCAAAATATCTGCGTAGTAGGGGATGCTGACCAGTCTATCTACGGTTGGCGTGGTGCTGATATGCAGAATATCTTGGATTTTGAGAAGGATTATCCTCAAGCAAAAGTTGTTTTGTTGGAGGAAAATTACCGTTCAACCAAGACCATCCTCCAAGCTGCTAATGACGTTATCAAAAACAATAAAAATCGTCGTCCTAAGAATCTCTGGACTCAAAATGCGGATGGGGAACAAATTGTCTACTATCGTGCTAATGATGAACAAGACGAGGCTGTCTTTGTCGCCAAAACCATTGATGAACTTGGTCGAAGCCAAAACTTCCTTCACAAGGACTTTGCAGTTCTTTACCGTACCAATGCCCAGTCTCGTACCATTGAAGAAGCTCTGCTCAAGTCCAATATTCCTTATACTATGGTCGGTGGAACTAAGTTCTATAGCCGTAAGGAAATCCGTGATATTATCGCATATCTGAATCTCATCGCCAATTTGAGTGATAATATCAGTTTTGAGCGCATTATTAACGAACCTAAACGCGGAATCGGCCCAGGAACCGTTGAGAAAATTCGCGACTTTGCGAGTATGCAAGACATGTCTATGCTGGATGCTTCAGCCAATATCATGTTGTCTGGCATCAAAGGAAAAGCAGCCCAGTCTATCTGGGATTTTGCCAATATGATTCTGGATTTGCGGGAGCAATTGGATCAATTAACTATCACCGAGCTGGTGGAGGCTGTTCTAGAAAAAACTGGTTATATCGATATTCTCAATGCCCAAGCAACCTTAGAAAGCAAGGCTCGGGTTGAAAATATCGAGGAATTCCTTTCTGTTACCAAAAACTTTGATGACAACCCTGATAGTCAGGAAGAAGAAACTGGTTTGGACAAACTCAGTCGATTCTTGAATGACTTGGCTTTGATTGCGGACACTGACTCTGGCAGTCAGGAGACATCAGAAGTGACCTTGATGACCCTCCATGCAGCTAAGGGACTTGAGTTTCCAGTTGTCTTCTTGATTGGAATGGAAGAAAATGTCTTTCCACTTAGTCGTGCGGCAGAGGACATGGATGAATTGGAAGAAGAACGCCGTTTGGCCTATGTAGGGATTACGCGTGCAGAGAAAATCCTCTATCTAACCAATGCCAATTCGCGCTTGCTTTTTGGGCGTACCAACTATAATCGTCCGACTCGTTTCATCAATGAAATTAGTTCGGACTTGCTTGAGTATCAAGGTTTGGCCCGTCCAGCGAATACTAGCTTTAAAGCCTCTTATAGCAGTGGTGGAGTGGCTTTTGGTCAAGGTATGAGCTTAGCCCAGGTCCTTCAAGAACGGAAACGCAATGCCGCACCAAGCTCTATCCAGTCAAGTGGTCTTCCATTTGGACAGTTTGCAGGAGGAAATAAAAAAGATTCGACTAGTACAAGTTGGTCTATTGGTGATATCGCCCTTCATAAGAAATGGGGTGAAGGAACTGTGCTGGAAGTTTCAGGCAGTGGATCTACTCAGGAATTGAAAATCAATTTCCCAGAAGTCGGCCTCAAAAAACTCCTAGCCAGTGTAGCACCAATTGAAAAGAAGTAAGTTTTATAAATGAATAAGATTCCCTCTTGCAATAACAAGGGGGGTTTTTCTGTTCCTCTTATCACAAGATTGTGATAGTTTACAAGTTTTTAACAAATACCTTTTTAAACGTCACTATTTTATAAAATAGTGTATAATTGAGACTGTTTTTGAAAGGAGAAGAAAATGTCTGAAAAACAAATGAAAATTTTGGGTTGGATTGCAACCTTTATGTCTGTAATGATGTATGTCTCTTATATTCCACAAATTATGAATAACCTTGCGGGTCAAAAAGGAAACTTTATCCAACCAGCAGTAGCTGCACTTAACTGCAGTCTTTGGGTTTACTACGGTCTCTTTAAAAAAGAACGTGATATTCCTTTGGCAGCAGCTAATGCACCAGGTATCATTTTTGGACTTATTACCGCATTGACAGCTTTAATTTAATATAGCTAATGAACTCTTCTTCGTATTTAAGCATGAAGGAGAGTTTTTCTTTATCCGAAATTCCTAAAAAAGCATGATATAATACTATTAGAAAGGTTGGTGTTTATGGCTAGAATACTTATCGTTGAAGATAATAATGAGATTCAAGAAATTTTGAGAACTCTTCTTTCTGAGGAGCATGAGGTGATTCAGGCTTTTTCTGGTACCGAAGGAATGATTCGATTTGAACAAGGTGACATTGATCTAATCCTGCTAGATATTATGCTTCCGGGAAAAAATGGTGATCAGGTTTTAAAAGCCATTAGACACGATAGTTCAGTTCCTGTCATCATGCTAACTGCCCTAAGCGATAAAAAGCTCATCAGCCAATATCTCTTAGATGGTGCTAATGATTATATCGTAAAGCCTTTTGATTTGGATGAAGTTTTTGCCAGGGTTACGGTACAATTACGTCAAAATAGTGACAAGCAAGCAGCTGAAATCGAACATCCTGACAAGTTGATTCAACAGTTAAAAATATTCAATTTGATGCAGATAGTTTTGAAATCAAGAATAGCCAGGAAACTATTCGCCTAGCTAAGAAAGAATGTTTGATACTCCAAACCTTACTGGGACATCCTAAGAAAATTTTCACGAAAGAAGAACTCTATGAATTGGTCTGGGAGGATACTTATTTACCAGGCGATAATACTCTCAACACTCATTTAAGTAATCTCCGTAAAAAATTAGGCCAACTGGATCCAGAGCAAGAGTATATTGAAACTATCTGGGGAGTTGGTGTTCAGTTAAAAGGAGAAGAGCAATGATCTACATTTTACTATCTTTGCTAGTGCTGGTCATTATCCTATTGACCATATGGTTGATTCGCTATCATCTAGCACTCGTTAACTTGAGCCAACAGATTGAAGATAAGATTCTGACTGGAAGTATGAAGAGAATCGGAGTGTCAACTTTCTCCAAGGATTTTTTACATCTTTACCAGCAAATCAATCATCTCTTTCAAAAAGTTGAGCAGTCACGCTTGATTATGAAGCGTGAAAAACAGACTTTAGACATGGCTATTAGCAATATTGCACACGATATTCGAACGCCTTTAACGATTGCGTCGGGTTATACTCAGCAATTGCTTAAAACAGAAAATCCTGAGTCTGAGAGTTTGAAAAAAATTTCCCATCATCTCAATCAAGTTTCAAAACGTCTAGAGGCTCTTTTGGACTATCGTCGGTTAATGGAAGGATCAGTTAAACCTGACTTATCTGAGTTAGAAGTCTCGACATTTATGACGCAAAAATTGCTGACCTATTATGATTCGTTTCAAATGGCAAAGATTGACCTTGATTTACAAGTAGAACCTGGTTTGCATTTACTGACAGATTCGGATTTATTAGACCGTATGTTGCAAAATCTCATTGGCAATGTTTTAAAACATGGGAAGGATGAAGCAAGATTTTCTTTGAAGGAAGTGGACAATCACATCTGTTTGGAAATTTCAAATCTGGTCAAACACCCCATTCGCAAAATTGAAAATCTCAGTCAGCGATTTTACTCTGAAAATCTCTCAGATACAGAAGAATCCTCTGGTTTAGGTCTTTATATTACTGAAGAACTATCCCATCTCCTTGGAGCAGAACTACAACTAAGTACAGACGGTGCCTGGTTTACAGTTAAGATACTCTTTTAAAACAAGGAACCTCCTCTTTTTGAACAGAGGAGGTCATTTTTATAAGCTTTTCTTTTTGAAAACAGCAAGTCCACTAACGGTAAAGAATAGAATAACAGTAACTGTAACGATAATGGTGTATAGAACAGCTTGACTATAGGCAGTCATGGCATAGGCAACATTTAAGGATAAATAGCGTAAAATCTCGATATCTGGAAAGATAAGCATCGGCGTTGAAAGTAAGATAGAACTGATTAAATAGCCAATGAAAACAGCCAAATAGGAATGAGTCACATAGAGAATGAAAGAAATAATGGAAAGCCAAGCAAGAAGGCAGAGGAATTGAAGGCCGATCGTTAGAAGGAGATTGCCAATAAATCCTTTTGGCATCGTTCCTACCCCGTTTAGGATAGTTGCTGGTACGAAAGCAATAACTAGGCTAATAAGAATTTGCATTAGAGCGATACTGGCTAATACAACTGACTTGGCTAGGAAGAATTCTGTACGAGAAACCCCTACTGTCAAACTGTTTTTATAGAGTTTTCCGATAAGGTCAACTCCCAGAACGAGGCAAGCAAGGATAATACAGAGAAAAACGAGGTTTGAACCTTGACTCGATGCGTTAATCAGGGCTTGCACACCATTCCAACCTTGGGCTGGAATTTCTGATTCTGGGGGCGTTGTATCAACTGACATTAGATGTCCTGTAGCCCCAATAGTAGCTCCCATTAACATGAGTGCAAAGAGAACAATCTCTGTAATCCAAAAACCTTTGGAACGGAAAAGACGGTAAAAGTCTGCTTGAATTGTATGAATCATGATTTTCCTCCTATTTTACTAATTGTGTGAAGTATTCTTCAAGATTTTGACGAGCATAGTAAATCTCATCAACAGCGACATCTGATAGAGTAAGTTCTTTGAGAATGCGTTTGACATCTTGTTCATGACTAAAAATATGAATCTCATTATCTGAATTCACAACTTTAAATTCAAGACGCACTTTGTCTTTTAAGATTTGACTAGCTTTTTCTTTTTCACTTGTTTTCAGAACGATATAGTCTTCATTCAGTGTCTCAAATTCAGCCTTACTGATTTCTCGAATGATTTTTCCTTGGTCCAGAATTCCAAAGCGATTGGCAACAAGATAAAGTTCTGACAAGATATGACTAGAGATGAGAATGGTCATTCCTTTCTCTTGATTCAGACGTTGAATCATTTGTCGGAATTCTTTGATACCGATTGGGTCGAGACCATTGATGGGTTCATCAAGGATGAGAAAGTCTGGTTTTGATAGGAGGGCAATAGCAATACCTAGACGTTGTTTCATCCCAAGAGAGAAATCTCGAAAAACTTTTCTACCTGTATCTGTTAACCCTACATACTTTAACGTTTCCTGAATGACTTGATCAGCATTTGGGATATGTCGAATAGTACAATAATATTTAAGATTTTGATAGGCCGTTAAATGATTATGAGCTACTGGAGATTCAATGACTGAACCTACTCGAGATAGGGCTTTCGTGCATTCCTTATAACTTTGACTGGAAAAGAGGGAAATAGTTCCATGGTCAGCAGATAATAATTGGGTAATGATTTTAATCAGAGTAGTTTTACCAGCACCATTCTTTCCGATAAGCCCATAGATATCTCCTTCTTTCACTGAGAGATTAAGATCTTGTAGAATGGGTTGTTTGCCAAATTGTTTGGACAAGCCATGGATTTCGAGGACTGTTTTTCATAGTTTTCTCCTTTAACCTTTAAGATGTTTTTATTTTTTTATAATTCTAGTATAAAGCATAGATATCAAAGAATCGTCAAGCGTTTCTAAAGTGTTTCTAAAGTTTTTAAGTTTCTAAAAATAAAAAGCCCAGTTGGCTAGAAATGCTAGTTGACTGGGCTCATTTTCTACAAAATATATTTCTCAATGGCACGTGCAACACCATCTTCTTCATTGCTAGCAGTTACGGCATCCGCGAGAGATTTGACATAGTCGCTAGCATTTCCCATGGCAATCCCAAGCCCTGCAAATTCTAACATCTCAATATCGTTATTGGCATCACCCATGGCCATGATTTCAGAAGGTTTGATATCCAAATCTTAGCCAAACGAGAAAGAGCAGAAGCCTTGGTTGTACCGAGTGGCATTGCTTCATAGATAACTGGTTGTGAACGAACTCCGCTAAATCTCTGACAAAGTTCATCAGCAAATCGTTGTTCAAAATCATCTGTTTGTTCTTTTGTACCTAAGAACATACCCTGGAACATGCGATATTTACCACTGGTAGCTTCCTCTAGTGAAATTTCAGTCAGGTCAGAAAAGACAAGTGTCGCATCGTATTTTACGATAGGATTTGGTTCGCCTCCGAGAACGAAGTAGTGTTCCTCGTCAAAGAGAGTCAATTGGACCTCACTCTTTTCAGCAAGGTCATTCAGGTATTCAATGTCTGATTTGCTAAGTTCTCTCCAGTCAACCAGTCCCCAATCACTAGTTTGGTGGGTAGAACAACCATTGTTGACGATGACGTATTCATTCTGCAAATCAAGACCAAGTTTCTTATAGTAGGGAAGAACTCCAAAGAGAGGGCGACCAGTACAAAGAACAAGTTTGACGCCTTTGTCGATAGCCTTATGAATGGCATCAATATGAGCCTGAGGGATTTCCTTGGCTTCGTTGAGTAGAGTTCCATCCATATCAAGAGCAAGTAATTTAATCATAGTATTTCCTTTTCACGTATTTTGTCTATATTATAGCATATTTTGGATGAAATAAGGATTACTATGTCAATTTAGGACGTTTCAATTACAATTCATGATTGGAAGAAGCTTTTTTGCAAATATATGCTATACTAAACTCGCAACATACTGATAGTGGATAAAAAAGCAGAGGGTTTATCATGAAAAGAAGAACAGTACAGATTTTACTAGCTTTATTAGTAATTATTTATAGAAAGACATGGTTTTGGTGGATTTTTAATCACTTTTCAGCAAGATTTGTAGCCGCTAGTCGACAATTTTTTCAGATTCTTGCTTTTTTAGAGTTTAGCGTAAGTCTTCTAGCTATTCTTTATTTACTAGTATTCGAAGGTAGAAGAATTCTTGAGTTGAAGTGGAAATGGAGATATCCAGTTTATTTGCTTCTTGCTTATGGAGTCAATCATCTTTCAGGTATTGTGTTTTCCTTTTTAACCCCAGCCACGTCCAATCAAATGGCTTTAAATGAAATGATTGAGATGACAGGGCGACAAGAGTTGCTGTATTTTTTGCTTATTACTTGTCTGCTAGGACCAATTTTAGAAGAATTGGTTTATCGAGGAGTTCTGATGAATACATTTTTGAAAAATCACCTTTGTATGGAGATGTTTTACTATCAGCCTGTGTCTTTGGCTATGTGCATGTTTCTGATGGTATAACACCACTTGCCTTTTTCACCTATGCAAGCGGAGGAGCGATTGTAGCATTCCTCTACCGAAAAACTCACTCTCTCTATTATCCCATTTTACTTCACATCATGATCAACATTGCTGCATTTTGGGAATTATGGGTACTCTTGTTTTCTGGTAGGTAAATACTAAAAAGTCGGATTTTATTCCGACTTTTTTTGATACGTAGCATCTATTTATTGTTTTGCTTTCCGATATTGAAGTGGTGTGCACCCAGTTATTTTTTTGAATTGATTTTGGAAATAGGACTGGCTTGAGAATGCAAGATAGCTACTGATGTGACTAATGGATTTATCCGTATAAGCCAATAAGTCCTTTGCTTCTTCGATTTTAGCTTCTAAGATTGCTTTATTGATTGTCTTATTTGTTTCATTTTTAAACTGCTTGCTAAAGAAGGAGTAGCTAAAGCCAACGTGATCTGCAACCATCTGAACAGTCAATGGAATGTTGGTATGATTTTGAATGTAGTCTAAAGCAACTTTGACTGGTTGACTAAGATTGGACAGTGACTTACTATCTGCAACCCGTCTTACAAAGTCCATGTACATAGTGTAGGTAAGACCGTAGATACTTACTTCGTCTGATAATCGTTCACAATCATTAATGTAGACATCACTCAGCTGATAAGCTTTTTCAATCGATAATCCACCTTCGATTGCTGCACGAACTGCCAGAGTAGTAGTTGTAATAAAAATATTTTTAAGTTGACGAGGTTTATTCGTGGACAGTTGTCCAGCATGATATGCTTGATCTTGATTCACCAATAGATTATGGAGTTTATTGATATTACCGCTAGTAATCGCTTGGTTTATTCGTTTTTCAAAATAATAGGTATTGTGATAACGATCCTCTTCTTTGGCATCATATAATTGATCTGTTAGATTCTCTTGAATACTCTGTTTGGTGGGCTGGATAAGTCCGAAGTGTTCAAATAGATTGATTTGTTTTTGTTTTAAGGATATATAGACCTGATCTAGAATATAAATACTTTGATTGATAGACGTAAATGGTATTTGTCGAATGACTTGCTCTAATTGTTTTCTTTCATCAAAAAAACGTCCAATTCATTAAAAAAATTATTGAGCTCTTGTGGAGTGGGACTATCTGTACAAAAGGGACCTATAATTAAGACACCATTATACTTTTCGAGATTAATCTTAAAAAAATGGAAAAACCAGCTACATATAAAAATAGCTAAATCATCCTTTTTCTTCAAATTTTTCGGAAAAATATTTTTAAAGGTGTGAACTTGAGCTGGACTAGCTGTTAATAATTCACCTTTTATGGTTATAGTAGGAAATCGGAATATAGTTAGCGTGATAAAAGGAATTGCAATAGTTTAAAAATATCAATCATGATACTATTTTTAAACAAAATAATAGAATTTTTGCAATCTCTGAATTTAATTATTCAAAAATAATATTTATTTTAGATAATTATTGAATTAGTCAGAATAGATTTTACTTTTTATAAAGAGTTAAATATATAGAATTTGCAAACATATATCAAATATCTAAAATTCAATAAGTATAAATTTAAGTAAATTTTAAAAATAGATATTAATTTATAAAAAAAGAGATTTTTTACAATAACCTGAATTTAAAAAATTATATCATATACATGTAAACGTTAACAAAGGAGTAAAATCATGCCAGAAAGAAATATTAAAGACTTAGTTCAACAATTGACCTTAGAAGAAAAAGCTAGTTTGTGTTCGGGAAGAGATTTCTGGAACACGAAAGCAGTCGAACGTTTGGGCATTCCATCAGTTATGTTATCAGACGGACCTCATGGCTTACGTAAGCAAGAGGGCAAAGGAGATCATTTAGGTTTAAATGAAAGTATTCCTGCAGTTTGTTTCCCAGCAGGTTGTGCCATTGCTTCAAGTTGGAATAGAGAGATGCCAGTAAGCTTGGTTCAACCCTAGCTAATGAATGTCAGGCTGAGAATGTTTCAACTATCTTGGGTCCAGCCATGAATATTAAACGTTCACCACTTTGTGGACGAAATTTTGAATATTTGTCAGAAGATCCGGTTGTATCTTCTGAAATTGCTACAGCCTATGTCAAAGCAGTTCAAAGTAAAAACGTCGCAACGAGCCCGAAACATTTTATGGCTAACAATCAAGAGTTTCATCGCATGACCAGTGATTCTGTGATGGATGAGCGTACCATGAGGGAAATCTACCTCGCTTCTTTTGAAAATATGGTTAAGGAAGCAAAACCTTGGACCATGATGGGAGCCTACAATAAGCTTAATGGAACCTATCTCTGTGAGAATAAATTGATCTTAACAGATATTCTCCGTGAGGAATGGGGCTTTGACGGCTATGTCATGACTGACTGGGGTGCAATGAATGATCGAGTAGATGGACTCAAAGCCGGATGTGAATTGGAAATGCCAAGTATGTCTGATCGCACGGACAAAGAAATTGTGGCTGCGGTTGAGTCAGGTGAACTTGATGAAGCAGTACTTGATCAAGCTGCAGAACGTTTCTTGAATATTGTCTTCAAATATGTTGATAATCGAGATGAATCAGCTGTCTTTGATAGAGAAGCAGATCACCAAGTGGCTCGTGAGTTAGCAGAAGAATCAAGCATTCTCTTAAAGAATCAAGATCATATTTTACCTTTGAAGGCAGATCAAAAGATTGCTTTTATTGGGCAATATGCCGAGGCTCCACGTTATCAAGGTGGTGGTTCTTCACATATCAATAGTTTTAAAGTTGTTTCAGCTCTAGAAGCTTCAGAAGGACTTTCAGTTCAATACGCTAGAGGCTATGATGATAGTTTAGATGTTGCAGTAGAAGAATTAGAAACAGAAGCGCTTGAATTAGCGAAGAAATCAGATGTTGCAGTTCTCTTTATTGGTCTTCCAGATCGTTACGAATCAGAGGGATACGATCGTCAACATATGCAGCTTCCAGCTAATCAAGTTGAATTGTTAGAAAAACTTAGTCAAGTCCAAGAAAATCTTGTCGTTGTCCTTCATAATGGGGCAGCTGTTGAAATGCCTTGGATTGATAGGGCAAAAGGAGTCATTGAAGTTTATCTCGGTGGCCAAGCAGTTGGTGAAGCAACTATAAACTTGATCTATGGTAAGGTAAATCCAAGTGGTCGTCTAGCTGAAACCTTCCCGCTACGCTTGCAAGATACCCCTTGCTACCTTCATTATGGTGGTGAAAAGGATAAATCACATTACACAGAAGGTGTCTTTGTCGGTTATCGTTACTACGCTTCTAAAGAAATGCCAGTTCTCTTCCCATTTGGTCACGGCTTGTCTTATACAGACTTCCGTTATGAAAATCTTGTGCTTAGTCAAACCGAAATGACTGATGCAGATAAACTTCTTGTTAGTGTCGATGTAACTAATACAGGAGAGCGTTACGGAAAGAAGTCGTTCAGGTCTATGTCTCAGCGCCAACTAGCACCATCATTCGACCTAGTCTAGAATTGCGTGCTTTCGATAAAATAGGTCTTGAGCCTGGTGAGACTAAGACAGTCACATTCGAATTGGATAAACGTGCGTTTGCCTACTGGGATTTAGAAGCACATGACTGGTTAGTGGAAGAAGGTCAGTATCAAGTGATTATTGCCAAGTCTGCCGCAGAGAAAGTTTTAGTTGCAGATGTGAAGGTATCTCCTGCACAAACACCGAGAAAAGTATTCCATCTCAATTCAACTATTGGAGAAATTTTGGCAGATAAACATGCTGGCCCAATCTTTGAACAGCTAATGGGAGGAGCTTTTGCAGGAAATGAAGATGCAAAACAGATTGCTGAAAATAGTGAATCAGACGCTGTTAGTGGTGAAATGATGCAGGCAATGATGGAAGGAATGCCATTGAGACAGCTCTTGAGTTTTGTTCCTGGTATTGAAAAATCAATGTTGGAAGGCTTAGTAGTAGCTTTAAATCAGTAATACAAACCTACTTATAGGAGGAAAATATCGTGGGTAAAAAGAATAAAAACGCTACCCGTTATGACCGTGATGGTATTCAAAAAGTAATGCGCATTCGTGATTACTTTGCAGATTCGTTAGGGATGTTCTCTCTGAACATTATTTCAGGGTTGATTGGGCAACTAACTTACTTTTATACAGACAAAGTAGGTTTAGCTGCAGGTGCTATTGCAACGGTCTTCATGATTAATCGTGTGATTGACGCCTTTACAGATTTGATCATGGGATCAATTGTGGATAATACTCCAGCAGGTAAAGAAAAGTACCGTCCATGGCTATTGAAAGCTGGTGTTCCAGCAGGTTTGCTCTTGGTAGCAATGTTTACCGTTCCAACAGGTGCAGACTGGTTCCGTTTGGGATACGTTATGATTATGAACTTGCTTCTAACTTCTATTTTGTACACAGCAGTCTCAGTTCCTTATACATCTTTGCAAATCGTCAGAACTCGTAGTCAGGAAGAACGTAGTAATATTGGTACTTGGCGTGCAGCAGCTGGTTATGTTTCAGGGATGGTTATTTCTATCATGGTTATTCCAGTTACCAATATTTTGGGTGGTGACCAAAGTGCATGGATTAAATTAGCATCTGTCTTTGGTGCCTTAATCATCCTGTCAATGTTAATCTGTTACAAGTATTCACGTGAATCAGCAGTAGATAGTCGCCAAACTCAAGAAGAAGCAGTCGTAGTTGAAGAAGAAGAAAAAATAAGCTTTAAAGATTCGCTTGGTAAATTGCTTCAAAACAAATACTGGGTTTTGCTTCTGATTATCAACTTCGCCTCACAAGTTTCATTTGGATTAACAGGAACTTCTGGTACTTACTATGCGAAGTGGATCTATGGTAATGACAATTTAGTAGCCGTTATGGGAGGGTTGGGTCTCATCCCTAGTATTCTAGGATTTATCCTTCTTACTCCACTAGTGAAAAAATTCGGTCCAACCAAACTCTTGAAAGTTATGGCTCTTATTGCGACTGTTTTGACTGCAGCTCGTATCTTAAATCCTTATCATTTTGTCTTTAATACAGCAATTGGTTTAGTTACGACCTTCACAAATATCCCAGTTATGGCTTTGACTGGTGTACTTATGGCCATGGTTGTTGATTATAATGACTATAAATTTGGAATCAAAATGGTAGGTCGTTCTAGCGCAGCGCAAAGTTTTGCAAACAAAATTGGTACAGGAATTGGTTCATCCCTAGTAGGTTGGTGCTTAGCACTTGCTAGCTATAATGCTAGTATGACTGTTGCATCAGAAGCAGTTCGTCAAGCCATCTTTACATTTCAATTTATGTTCCACTTGCTCTAAATCTTATCATCTACCTCTCACTTCGTAAGTTTGATTTGGAAGGTCGTATGGTTGAAATTTATGCAGCAATCGCAGAGCGCAAAGTAAATGCAGAAGCTCCAGGTGAAACAACAATTGATGTTACATCTTCTCATGTAACTCCAGTATCAGGAGAAACAATTGTTTCTCCTTTAGAAGGAACTGTTCTTTCTCTTAGTGATGTTAATGACCCAGTCTTCTCAAATGGTGTTGTAGGCCAAGGTCTTGCTATTAAGCCGACTGGTAATGCAGTTTATGCACCAGCAGATGGTGAAGTATCAATGGCATTTGCAACAGGCCATGCGGTTACAGTGAGAACAACAGATGGTGCTGAAATCTTTATTCATATCGGAATCAATACTGTGACAATGGAAGGCGAAGGTTTTGAACTGAAAGTGAAACAAGGTGATAAAGTAAAAGCTGGCGACCTTTTAGGAACATTTGATAGTAAAGCTATCACTAATGCTGGTTTGGATGATACGACAATGGTTGTTATAGCCAATACAGATGATTATAAATCTATTGTTTCAATCGCTTCAGGCCAAGTTAAACCGGGTGATGCTTTGTTAAGTGTGACATTATAATCTGAAACATAGAGCTGGAAGTTTTTTCCGATCCTATGTTTTTTGTGAATTATTGTAGGTAAGGATAATATATTTACTCTTGTAATAAGCAGATTTATATTCATATTAATTGAATGGATAATTAAAAAAATACAACTTGTAACAAAAGCACTTGTAGTTCATAGAGTATAAATAATAAGAAAAGGAATTGTGTCATGTTGGTATTAAAAGAATTAAAAACAGAATATCAAACAAATCCTATTGGACTGGATGTAGCTAATCCTGCCTTTAGTTGGATATTAGAATCAGATCAAGAAGGAACATTGCAAAAGAGTTATCGCATTCTTGTCAGTGATTCTGACGAGGTCATTTGGGATAGTGGGCTTGCTCAAACAGATCGATCAGTCTATGTGGAATATCAAGGTCCCCAATTGGAACCTTCTCATGTTTATCAAGTCCAAGTACAAGTGGCCGATAATCATGATGAAATTGCGGAAATTACAGGCCAATTTGAAACTGGTCTATTAAATCCTAGTGAAGTAGAGTGGAAATGGATTAGGCATTCAGAAGATTTAGGAACTGTTCCACCAGTATATGTGAGAGAATTCTTGCTAGAAATCCTATCAAGTCTGCAAGAATTTATGCGACTGCACTAGGGGCTTATGAGTTGGAACTCAATGGTAAAAAAGTGGGGGATTACTTTTTGGCACCTGGATGGACTAGTTACCACCATCGTTTGCAGTACCAGACATATGATATCACAGAGGAATTAACTTCAAAAAACACCTTAAAAATGACCGTAGCGAACGGTTGGCACAAGGGCTTGCTTGGTTTTGCAGGTCAGTCTAACCATTATGGAGATCAAGTTGCTGCCTTGGTTGCGATTCGACTTGAAGATTTAAACGGAAATGTTCGTTGGATTTTCAGTGATGAAGAATGGCAATATGAAACAGGACCTATCCAGCTCAGTGAAATCTATTTGGGAGAACATGTTGATTATACTGCTGGGTCAAAAACACGCAAATCGGTCATTCTTTTTGAACATGGTAAAGAGATGATAGTCGCTCAAGAAAACGAACCGACAAGAGTTGTAATGGAATTAAATCCTATTGAAAAAATTATAACTCCAAAAGGTGAAGTTGTGCTTGATTTTGGACAAAACTTGACAGGTGTCATCAAGTGTCAAATCAACCAACCTCGAGGAACTGAAGTGATCCTTTCACATGCTGAAGTTCTGGATAAGGATGGAAACTTTTATACGGAGAATCTTAGAGCGGCTACTTCACAGGATCATATTATTGCTAGCGGTGGTATCGACACCTTTATGCCTAAGTTTACCTTCCACGGTTTTCGTTACTTGCGAGTAGAAGGACTTGTAGATGATATAGATCTCAATGATTTTACAGCCTGTGTCCTCCATACAGATATGGAAAAAATAGGAGACTTTGTTAGCTCAAACAAGTTGGTGAATCGTCTCTACCAAAACATTCAATGGGGTCAGCGCGGGAATTTCTTAGATGTGCCGACAGATTGTCCGCAACGGGATGAACGATTAGGTTGGACCGGAGATGCTCAAGTCTTTGCTAGTACTGCTCTTTTTAACTTTAATAGCGCTCTTTTCTTTAGAAAATGGCTTCGTGATCTTAAAGTTGAACAGAGTGAACAGTACGGTGTTCCACATGTTGTGCCAAATATCCTTGGAAATCAAGATGGTGCTGCTGGTTGGAGTGATGCAGCGACCATTATTCCTTGGGAACTCTATCAGTCCTACGGGGACAAGCGTATTTTGAAAGACCAATATACGAGTATGAAAGGTTGGGTAGACTACATCACGAGCAAAACTCAAAACGGTATTCATTTGTGGCAGCAAGGTTTTCAATATGGGGACTGGGTTGCTTTGGATAAGGAAGAATCTTCCGATCGCGTTGGTGCAACAGATGTCTATTTCATTGCATCTGCCTACTATGCTGTCTCTACAAAAATTGTTGCAGATAGCGCAGAGATTTTAGGCTTTAAGGAAGATGCTAGTCATTATCAGCAACAATATCAAGCCATTTTATCAGACTTCCGTAAAGAATATGCTACTCGTACTGGCCGCTTAGTATCTGAAACCCAAACAGCTTGTATTCTTGCACTTTACTTTAACCTTGTGGAGGACAAAGATCGTTCACGTGTTATGGAAATCTTGGTAACCAATCTCAACAAACACAAGAACCATTTGACAACTGGATTTATCGGTACTCCATATCTCTGTCATGCTCTCTCAGAGAATGGACAGCATGAATTAGCAGGACAAGTTTTCCTAAAAGAAGATTATCCTTCTTGGTTATATGCTGTGAAAAAAGGGGCGACAACCATTTGGGAACGCTGGAATTCTATCAAGGAAGATGGCACATTTGATGAATCTGGCATGAATTCCTTTAACCACTATGCTAATGGTTCCATTGGTTCTTGGATGCATCAGAAATTAGCAGGGATTCAGATTGTAGAACCGGGTTATAAAGTTTCGTATTCAACCGCAGTTCATTAAAGGAATTTCTTGGATCAATGCTTCTCTTCAATCACCTTACGGTTTGATTGAAGTCAGCTGGCGTTGTGAAAATGGTCAGATTCAAGTAGATGTGACAATTCCGGCCAATACTCATGCTCAATTAGTTTTACCCGAAAAAGAAGAAGTCATTGAATTAGGCTCTGGTCACTATCATTATGAATACCCGACAAATACAGACTTGAGTATGGCCCGTTATTCGATGGATTCAACTCTGAAAGAAATTTTGGCTCAGCCACTTGCAGTGGAGATGTTAGAAACTTATATGCCTGGCATGACAACTAATGACATGATTCAATTTGCATACGATTTGACAATCAACGAATTGTTAGTCAATATGCCTGCAGAAGGAAAACAATTATTTGAAGCAGTTATTGTGGCTCTTAATCAAGCAGAATGAGGTAATGTAATGGAAAAATATGTATTAGTGACAGGAGCACGTGGCGGTATTGGACTAGAGGTAGCCAATCAACTGGGAGAAAAAGGATATGAAGTCATTGGTTTAGATCTCGCACCTCTTCCTGACCAAAATAAGAAGGGGCAACATCACTTTCAAGTAGATATTTGTGATCAGGAAGCTTTGAAAAAAGTCTATACAGAAGTGAGTCAATTCACGGACCGTCTGGAAGCTGTGGTCAACGTAGCTGGTATCATGCATACTGGTTCATTGATTGAAGAAGACGTTTCAACTATAAAAAAGATTTTCGATGTTAATGTATTTGGAACCTATTCTGTCAATCAGGTTTTCTTCCCAATGATTTTGAAAGCAAAGGGACGAATCATTAATTTCTCAAGTGAATATGGTTGCTATGCGACAGCCCCTTTCTCAGGTTTCTATACAGCTAGTAAACATGCTGTTGAAGCATATTCAGACGGTTTGCGCAGAGAATTGGCTTGTTTTGATATTCCAGTTATTACAGTTCGTCCAGGAGCTTTCAAAACTGATATGGAAAAGGGAGCTCACCTTGAATTTGAGAAGTTCTTAAATAAGACACATCTATATAAGGAAGCACTGAAACGAATGATGCCCTTACTCGAATCAAGTACCAAGAATGCAAAGCCTGCCTCGATTATTGGTGCAGTGACTGTACAAGCAGTCACTGATCCGAAACCAAAACGCATTTACAAGAGTAACCACAATATCGGAATGAAAATTTTATCAAAATTGCCATTGGCTATTCAGGATAGAGTCTTTATTAAAATGTTGAAAGGTTGATTAGATACTTTAGAGAACTTTTAAATTTAACAAAAATTTACTTTTAAAATCTTTTTCTACTACCATTAGCAGCACTTTAGGAAATTAGTTTGTTTGTCATCAAATTATCAAACAAATGAATCAAAGGTTTGACATGAATTGTCGAGCCTTTTTGTTTCACAAAACTTGTTTATTAACCGTATTTAAGATAGTTTTAGACAAATTGCGATAAGCTAATCAAAGGTTTATACCTTAAAAAATGGTATAATAGAAAGTAATGAAAAAAAGCAAATGAGGCAGAGATGAAACTACTTTATACCGATACTCGGACTTCTTTGACAGAAATCCTAACCAAGGAGGCTCAAGGACTAGTTGACCAAGGTAAACGAGTCTTTTATATCGCCCCTAACTCTCTTTCTTTTGAAAAGGAACGTGCCGTGCTGGAGTGCTTGAGTCAGCAGGCTTCTTTTGCGATCACAGTCACGCGCTATGCTCAAATGGCTCGTTATCTGGTTTTAAACGATATTCCTGAGAGGTCAAGTCTCGATGATATCGGTCTTGGTATGGCTTTCTATAAATGTCTGTCTGAGATAGACGCTAAGGATTTGCGTGTTTACGGGGCTATTAAGCAAGATCCGCAATTCATCCAACAACTGATTGAGATTTATCATGAAATGACAACTGCAAAGATGAGTTTTTTGGACTTGGAAAGTTTGACAGATGATGATAAACGTTCTGATTTACTCTTGATTTTTGAAAAGGTAACAGCTTATCTCAATCAAGGTCAAGTTTCACAAGGGAGTCCATTATCGTATCTGATCAATGCTATCGAAGAAAACAAGGTAAGTAGTGATTTTAGTTCGATTGCCTTAGTTATTGATGGTTTTACTCGTTTCTCTTCAGAAGAGGAACACCTTGTGGATCTGCTACACCGTAAGGGTGTTGAGATTATCATTGGTGTGTATGCGACTAAAAAATCTTATACAAGTCCATTTACTGAAGGAAATCTCTATCAAGCTAGTGTTGAGTTTTTGCATCATTTAGCCTTTAAATACCAGACCAAGGCAGAAAATGCGTGTCAAGACCATGAGAAACTTGATGCCTTTGCTAAAGCCTCAAAATTACTGGAAAGTGCTTATGATTATTCAGAAATCAGTTTAGACGTGAATGACGAAGATAGAAAAGACTTGCAAATCTGGTCTTGTCTAACACAAAAAGAAGAACTAGAGTTAGTTGCTCGTAGTATTCTCCAGAAATTGCACCAAGATTCAGAACTTAGTTATAAAAATTTTCGAATCCTGCTAGGAGATGTAGAGCCTTATAAACTGTCTTTGCAGACAATATTTAATCAGTATCAGATTCCATTTTATCTGGGCAAGAGTGAGTCTATGACTCATCATCCTTTGACTCAATTTGTAGAATCCGTGGGACGTCTCAAAGGATACAATTTCCGTCAGGAAGATTTGATTAATCTCCTACGCACTGGTTTGTATACTGACCTTAGTCAAGAGGAAATTGATAGCTTTGAACAATATCTTCGTTATCTAGGGATTGATGGTCTTTCTAGTTTTAAACAAGAGTTTACAAAGTCACATCACGGAAAGTTTGATCTAGAAAAATTAAATGAACTTCGACTTCGTATCATTAGCCCTTTAGAAAATTTACTAGGAAGTCGCAAGCAAAAGGCTGAAAATCTTCTTGCTAAATGGAACAACTTTTTGAAGGAAGCTCATGTGACCAAGCAGTTACAAGTCTTAACAGAAACATTGGAGGTATCTGAACAAGAAAGACAAGAAGAAGTCTGGAAGGCTTTTTGCCATGTCATGGAGCAATTTGCAACCGTGTTTGAAGGTTCTCAGGTCACTTTAGATGATTTCTTGGCACTTCTTCATTCGGGTATGTCTTTGTCAAATTACCGTACAATTCCAGCAACAGTAGATACTGTTCTGGTGCAGAGTTATGATTTGATTGCACCGTTGACATCTGATTATATCTATGCGCTTGGTTTAAGTCAGAACAACTTGCCAAAAATCACTCAAAATACCAGTTTGTTGAGTGATGAAGAAAGAGAAACCTTGAATCAAGTGACTCAAGAAGGTTCACAATTGATGATTGCTAGCCAGGAAAATCTTAAAAAGAATCGTTATACTATGCTTTCTCTGGTTAACTCTGCTCGTAAACAGTTAGTTCTATCAGCTCCAAGTTTGTTCAATGAAGACGAGAGTGAAGAGTCAATTTATTTGAAGGAATTGCAAGAATTTGGTTTTACCAAAATCGAAAAAGAATCGACAGAAAAAATCTATCGAAAGATGATATCGGTTCTTATCACAGTCTTTTGTCTAGTCTCGTTGCCTATCATCAACAAGGTGAATCCACTTCAAGTGATGAAGACTTAACTTTTGTAAAAGTTCTGGCTCGTGTCATGGGGAAAAAGTTGGAAGACAAAGGTTTAGAAAATCCAGTTTTACCAACTAGTCCAAAAAGTAAAACTCTTAATACTGAAACTTTGGAAGCCTTGTATCCGAAAGATCAGGATTTTTATCTATCAACTTCTGGATTAACGGAGTTTTATCGAAATGAATATAGTTATTATCTTCGTTATGTCTTAGGCTTGCAGGAAGAATTGCGTCTCCGTCCTGATGCACGAAGTCACGGGAATTTCTTGCATCGTATTTTTGAACGAGCAATGAAACTTTCGCCTAATGAATCCTTTGATAGTCGTTTAGAACAAGCTATCTCTGAAACCAGTCAAGAACGTGAGTTTCAAGCTATTTATCAGGAGAGTTTGGAGGCTCAATTTACTAAGGAAGTCCTCTTGGATGTCGCACGCGCTACTGGACATATTCTTCGACATAATGCGGATGTTGAAACGATTCAGGAAGAGGCAGTCTTTGGTGGCAAGGAACAAGCCTTTATTCAGCTAGATAATGGTCGAAATGTCTATATTCGTGGGAAGGTTGACCGAATTGACCGTTTGAAAACTTCTGATGCTATCGGTGTTGTAGATTATAAGTCTTCTTTGACTCAGTTCAAGTTTCCTCTCTTTTATAACGGCCTTAATTCACAATTACCAACCTATCTAGCTGCTCTTAAGAAAGAAGGAAATACCGACTTCTTTGGTGCTATGTATTTAGAGATGGCTGAGCCAGTTCAGTCCTTACAATCTGTCAAAACTCTTTCAAAGGCTTTAGCAGAAACGACTAAGACTATGAAATATCAAGGGCTATTTCTTGAAAAAGAAATAAAGAACCTTGGGGAACTATATAATAAAAACAAGACCTATCAGTTGTCTGATGAGGAATTCCAGTTATTGTTGGACTATAATGCCCTTATCTATAAGAAGGCGGCAGAGAAGATTTTATCTGGTGAATTTGCGATCAATCCCTATACAGAAGACGGTAGAAGCATTGCACCCTATGTTCAACAATATCAAGCTATTACAGGTTTTGAAGCCAATTATCATTTAGGTCAGGCTAGATTGTTAGAGAAAGTTGCCAAGAGCAATGCCAAGGAAGCTTGGTTTAATAAAATTAGAGAGGAGTTGGAGCGATGAAATTTTTAACACAAGAAGAGATTAAAGCTTTGCAAGTAGCAGAAGCTCAGTCTAACAAGAAACCTAAGAAAACAGCTGAACAAATTCAAGCTATTTATAGCTCTGGTCAAAATATTCTGGTCTCAGCTTCAGCTGGTTCAGGGAAAACCTTTGTCATGGCTGAACGGATTCTTGACCAACTAGCGCGTGGTGTAGAAATTCGCCAACTCTTTATCTCTACCTTTACCGTTAAGGCAGCAACTGAGTTAAAAGAACGCTTGGAAAAGAAAATCAGTCAACAAATCCAAGAAACCCAAGATCTGGAACTAAAAAAACACCTCGGCAGACAATTAGCTGATTTACCAAACGCTGCAATCGGGACCATGGACTCTTTTACCCAAAAATTCCTGACCAAGCACGGTTATCTCCTTGACCTCTCTCCAAATTTTCGCATTCTTCAGAATGAAAGTGAGCAGCTTCTCTTAAAAAATGAGGTTTTTCGACAAGTTTTTGAACATCACTACCAAGGCAAGAATAAAGATAATTTTAGTCTATTGGTCAAAAACTTTGCAGGTAGAAGCAAGGATGCGCGTGGACTGCGTAAACAGGTCTATATGATTTATGATTTTTTGCAATCCACGAGCAATCCTCAGGCTTGGCTAGATAATTCCTTTCTAAAAGGCTTTGAAAAGGCTGATTTTACCGTTGCTAAAGAAAAACTTGCAGAGGATATAAAAGAAAGACTTTGGGATTTAGAAAGCTTTTTCCGTTACCATTTGGAAAATGAGGCCAAGGAATTTGGCAAAGCAGCTTACCTAGAATCTGTCCAACAAGTTCTTGATGAGATCGATTCTTTAAGCCATAAATCAACCTTTGACAATATCCAAAAAGTGCTAGAGCGAGTTGTTAGTATCTCTAAGGATAAGGGAGGTCGTGCTCTTACAAATGCTAGTCGTAAGGCTGAACTACAAGACTTGAAAGAAGTCTACAACCAAGAGAGAAAAGAAAAATTTGAAAAGCTGATCTCACTAAATGATCAAATAACTTTGCTAAAATTCCAAGAAGATTATCATCAAGATTCCTGGGACTTGGCAAAGACTTTCCAAGTATTCATGAGGGATTTTGTTGATGCCTATCGACAACGGAAGCGCGAAGAAAAATGCCTTCGAATTTGCTGATATTAGCCACTATACGATTGAGATTTTAGAAAACTTCCCTCAGGTTCGAAAAAGAGTATCAGGAACGCTTCCACGAAGTTATGGTCGATGAATATCAGGATACTAACCACATCCAGGAGAGAATGCTGGAACTCCTCTCAAACGGTCATAATCGTTTTATGGTAGGAGATATTAAGCAGTCTATTTATCGTTTTAGACAGGCCGACCCACAGATCTTCAACGAAAAAAATTTCATAGATTTTTCTCAAGATGGCAAAGAAGGTCAGTTAATTCTGCTTAAGGAAAAATTTCCGTAGTAGTTCAGAAGTTCTAGATGCTACGAATGACGTCTTTAAACATCTCATGGATGAGAACGTTGGAGAGATTACTTATGATGGTATGCATCAACTTGTTTTTGGAAATACTGATATTCAAGCAAATCCTGAAAACAAGGCAGAAGTTCTCTTATATGATAAGGATGATAGCGATTCTGATGATGAGGAAGAACTTGCAACCAATAAATTAACTGGTGAAATGCGCATGGTGCTTAAGGAGATAATTCACCTTCATAATGATAAGGGCGTACCTTTCAAGGACATGGCTCTCTTAACTGCCAGCAGAAGTCGCAATGACCAAGTCCTACTTGCCTTGTCTGAGTATGGTATTCCAGTCAAGACAGATGGCGCCCAAAACAACTATCTACAATCTTTGGAAGTCCAGGTTATGTTGGATACTCTTCGTGTCATCCACAACCCTCTTCAAGATTTCGCTTTGGTTGCTCTAATGAAGTCTCCGATGTTTAGCTTTGATGAGGATGAATTAGCTCGTCTAGCTCTCCAAAAATCCGAGGATAAGGTCCAAGAAAACTTTTACGAGAAACTAGTCAATGCTCAGAAGAAAATTGGTCTTCAAAAGGATTTAATCAAAGCTGAATTACAAAAGAAACTAAGCTTTTTCATGGAAACCGTCCAGGCTTGGCGCTTGTATTCTAAAACGCAAACACTTTATGATCTCATTTGGAAAATCTATAGCGACCGCTTTTACTATGATTATGTTGGTGCTTTACCAAATGGACAGGCCAGACAGGCTAACCTCTATGCCTTAGCTTTACGAGCTGATCAGTTTGAAAAGAGTAATTTCAAGGGATTATCTCGCTTTATTCGAATGATTGACCAAGTCTTGGAAGCCCAGCATGATCTTGCCAATGTTGCTGTAGCACCACCTAAGGATGCTGTAGAACTTATGAGTATTCATAAAAGTAAGGGCCTTGAGTTTCCTTATGTCTTTATCCTTAACATTGATCAGCAATTCAACAAGCAAGATTCTATGTCTGAGGTCATCCTAAGTCGAAGAAATGGCCTTGGTCTCAAGTATGTTGCTAGAGTTGCTACAAATGCCAAAGTGGAATACGTTCCATCTACGATTAAATTATCTATCCCTAGCTTGACCTATACGCAAAACGAAGAAGAGCTCCAGTTAGCAAGTTATTCTGAACTCATGCGTTTACTTTATGTAGCCATGACGCGAGCTGAGAAAAAATTATATTTAGTTGGAAAAGGATCTCGTGAAAAATTAGAAGCCAAAGAATATCCGACAAATGGAAAAGGTCTTTTGACTCGAGAAACTAGACTAGATGCTAGTAATTTCCAAGATTGGATTTGGGCCATTTATCAAGCATTTTCTAAGGAGGATTTACACTTCACTGTGCGCTTTGAGGGTGAAGAAGACCTAACCCAAGAAGCTATCGGAGAATTGGAAAATAAAAGCCAGCTCCAAGACCAATCCCAAGCAGACAACCGTCAATCTGATGCCATCAAGGAAGCTTTACAAATGCTGAAAGAAGTGGAAGTATATAATCAAGTCCACCGGGCAGCAATCAATCTTCCAAGTGTACAAACCCCTAGTCAGCTTAAAAAATTCTATGAACCTGTCATGGATATGGAAGGTGTAGTAGTAGCTGGTCAAAGTCAACTAAAAGAAAGCACTGTTCAATTCAACCTTCCTGATTTCTCTAAAACTAAGAAAGTTACTGGTGCTGAGATTGGTAGTGCTACCCATGAACTCATGCAGAGAATTAATCTAGCAAAGAACCCCACTTTAGAGACTTTAGAAGAGGCTTTAGAGCAAGTTCAAGTAAGTTCGGATGTCAAATCCAAAATCAATCTAGGAAAAATTTTGTCCTTCTTTGATACAGCTCTAGGTCAAGAGATTCTTGCAAATCAAGATAAACTCTATCGAGAACAACCTTTCTCAATGTTAAAAAGAGACGAGAAAAGCCAAGAAAACTTTGTTGTCCGTGGAATCTTAGATGGGTATCTCCTCTACAATGATAAGATTGCTCTCTTTGACTACAAGACAGACCGTTATGAGCATGCTAGTCAGCTTGTTGAACGCTATCGAGGACAATTAGATCTCTATGCAGAGGCTCTATCTCGCTCTTATCAGATAGAAACAGTTGAGAAATATTTGATTCTACTTGGTAAAGACCAAGTAGAAGTCGTTAAACTCTAAAAAGAAAGGAGACATCATGTCCATTCCTGTTAGAAAAAACTTATATGATGCAGTTTTAGAGACATCTAAAGCCGATACTTGGGAACAAGCTACCAAAGAATGGAGTGAAGTTTCCTTGATTTTTTTAATGGAATCGGTCGGAGCAATTGTGTCTGCGGTAATGCTATTAAGTATGCTTATGAACTTTAACGGAGTTACTGGCAAACGTCTCTTTCCCATTGGGAGTGACTGTGTTCGCCATTTCCAAAGAATTAGCCTAGATCAACAGCTAGAAGAGGAGGGAAAACTTCTCAGAAAGCTTGAAAATCTAACCAGAAAGGCCCAGAAAAAAGAAGCCATTCGAGTTAATAAAACAGATTTTGATGAGCGACTGATCAACTGGCTATGGAAAAAGGGAGCTTTTAAGTCAAATCGAGGTAATCAATTCTCACCAGAAAAGGATTATCAACTCTTTTTGGAGGTATTTCAAGGTGGAAGTTGGACTAAGGCAGAGCCTTTGAAGAAAGCTCGTATGGAAGAAGTCCTTGAGAAATTTATCAAACCCTTTCTACTTGGAAAATCTGACGATCAACTCTATCTAGTTAAACTAGGAAAAGAAAAAATTGACTATGAGCAAGAACTTCGCATCAAAGCTGAAAAGGAACGAAAGAAGCGAGATAAGATTGCAAAACAATATGCGGATAACCTGGTTCTAGCAATGGGACCAGCTGAACGTGTCTATCAAGATTACTTTGGACTGAGCGAAACACTGACTCTAGAAGAACGCCAGTGGGAAAAAATTCTCTTCGGTAAAAATCGGACAGAACGTTCTATAAAATCAAAACAGTATCAAAGAGAACTCGAAAAGGATCAACGCATTGCTAGTCAAGATCCCCTTGGACGAAAACAAAAGCAAGTATGGTTGTTAAACTCTTATTTTCAAGAGATTCCAGAAGAAAAAGCTCGCTTTTCTCGACTTTTAACCATGTATCGAAAAACTGGAGAAATCCCATTGTCTAGAGAATATCTATCTCATAATCTATTTGATTTTTTTCTACAAAATGAAGGCTTTTTGAGTTTGAAATAGCACCTGATCAGGTACGTGATTTTCTAAAGGAATGTTTAGATGCGGAAAACCTATCGTCCGCTCAAAAATCTTGGATAGAAGGCATTTTAACCAACTGCATCAAACCTTTTTTAGAAAGAATGATAGTATAGCAGTAGTTTTCGTTCTGCATGGAGAGACTCATTATTGTAAAAATTATGTCTTAAAGCAGCTTTGCATAATTTATTTTATGTATAAACACAAAATATTTGTATCAACATTAAAAAAATAGAAAGAAACTATGTCAAAAGAAATCGATATCGAATATTATCACCAACTAGCCTTGCAAAAACAAAAAGAGCATCGGAAGTTTTTAGGAAATCTGAAAAAGAAAGCACCTAAAAATTTGGATAGAATTGCCCTTGAAATCCATCAAGAAGTTTTTACTGAAATTGATTGTACAGCCTGCGCTAACTGTTGCAAGAGTCTTGGTCCAGACTTCAAAGAAGCAGATATCACACGTATCGCAAAATACTTTAAAATGAAATTGCCAGCCTTTGAAGCTGAGTTTTTGCAAGTAGATGAAGACGGTGATAAAGTCTTTAAGTCAATGCCTTGTCCCTTCTTAGGAGGCGATAATCTTTGTTCAATCTACGACGTCCGTCCCAAAGCCTGTCGTGAATTTCCACATACTGACCGTAAGAAGATTTACCAAATCAATAATCTTACTATTAAAAATACTCTAACCTGCCCCGCAGCCTATCTCTTCGTTGAAAAATTAAGAGATAAAACCGAATGAAGGAGTCTTTATTAGGTAATTGTTTGCTAACGTAGGCGTTTATATAGTATAATTTATGTGAAAGTAATATCAATGAATAGGATTTTGCTTATGCATGATCCCTTTCATATAAGGAGAAAAAGTGTATGAAAAAACTCACTAAATTTGGCATTATCACAATGTCTGTTTTTGCTCTAAATTTGGTTTCACAGTCAGTAGTTCAAGCTGATGAAAAATTAAGTGAAGTAGCAGACACTTCTGTGACATTAGGTACTACTAGTTCATCAGAGTCTGAGAACTCTTCAATAAGAGGTGACAAGTTGGTTGAGATATCAAACTCTAGTGATAGTTCAACAAAACTAGAAGTAACAACTACTGAAAATTCAACTAGGCCTGTAGAAACTACAGAAGCATCTTCTCAGCATACTACCGAGACAGATACTTCTAAGCATAATAATATTATCGATGAAGGTGGATATGTCAATGTTGAAGGACTTCCAGCACATTTTACTGAAGATGGCAAAAGCGTAGTCTATAATTACACTGTAGCCTTTAAAGGAATGCACTCAAGTGATCGAGGCCAAACAGTCCGTGATATTCGTATTCGTATTCCTAAAATTGCAGGTGCGAAGGCCGATTTCACTTTGATTGGAACACGTGATGCTAATGAAAATCCAGTATCTGTTAATGTTCCAATGAAAGAAATTACTAGAGATGAGATTATTGCAGATCCTAATCCTGAATCTAATTTAAACTCAAATTCATCAGTTATTCCAACTGCGGAAGAACTAGCAACTGGAAAGAAATCATCTATTGTTAATATGGAAGATGATGACTTAGGTGATGGAACTGTTAACGTATATGCTGTCAGTTCTAAAACACTTAGATCAATAGCTTTTCATATGTCAGTAACTGTACCTTTGGAAGAAGCTAAGAAGATTAAGTACTTACCAATTGATGTTAGATTTCAATGGAAATGTAGCCAAGAAGGTGGAATCAGCTCTTATGAAGAAGGTTGTCAACATTTAGAAGAATATTCTCTCTATCAACCGTATTATGCAAATAGTAAAGGAGAAGTGACTTATGGCGCCCTAGGTAATCCAAGTTTAGTTGATGACTCTTATGTGCAAAATAATCATTTAATTAAGTCGGTTGCAAATTCAAATACTTACATCACACCAAATAATGGTGATTGGACAACTATTCCACACGATACCAATATTAATCCTGAAACTTTCTTTAATTATGTTAAAATTTTTACTTTGAAATACAATCCTGATGTCAAATACTATGCTTCAGAATTTGAAGATATGGCTGACCAGGATGTTTCTACGCTTCATTATGGAGATGTAGTGGTGGATTATGTTATTAAGGGAACAAATCAATCTATTAAGAAAACTTATAAAGACACACCATTAACTTCTATTTATGGATCTGATGGAAAACTTGTGACCTATAATACTGGTGAGAACACAGATGAGCGGCCGTCTTCTATTACTGTAGATGGTCAAAAATACAATCTAGTTGGAATTTCTTCAACTTCTGCCCCAGAAACAGGTGAGCTAAAAGAAGGAACAACTCATGTTATCTATGAGTATGAGAAAGAACTAGCTCCAAAACCAAATCCAGAGCCAACTCCGGATCAAAAACCGGAACCAGAACCGACTCCTAAACCAACTCCAGATCTAAAACCAACACCGAATCAAGAAAGAAAATCAGAAGAAACACTGAAACCTATTCAACCAGAAAAAGTTCAATCTTCTGAGCAAAAATCAGCTCCTAAAAAAGATCAGTTACCAAATACAGGTACTTCTGAGTCACCATCAGCTATGAATCTTCTTGCTATTATGGCTGGAATATTTGGTATTTCACTTTTCAAAAAAAGTAAAAAAACAAAGAATTAAGTAAATAGTTCTATAAAAAGAGTCTGGGACAAAAGTCTAACTTAAATATAAAAAGCGAACAAAACAAGTTATCTGATACTCAGAATACTGTCTTGTTCGCTTTTTGTCTAATCGATCGATTTTTAAAAATTTATAATAAAGAATTCCTAAAATCAAAATCTTTTTGTCCCAGCCTCTTTTTGTGTAGTCAACTATTTTTTTCTATAGTTAGAGTCTGTATTTAACAGGCTTTTAATTTTTTTGTATATTTATTTTTTTATCTGAAAATTCAAACTATATTTCTTTTTGAAGCGATAAGTCCTATCTTTAAGCTTAAAGTTTCTTAAACTTTTTCTTAAAGAAAACTGATATAAGGTATCTTTAAGCGATGTTCTGTATAGTTATACCATCATCAAAGAAAGAGGTATCGATATGAACTACATAGTTATTCCAGCTTATCAACCAGATAATAAACTTATCAAACTCATCGAAAAAATTCACGAAAAGAGTGATTTTCATATCTTAGTTATAGACGACGGCAGTTCATCAGAGTGCCAAAAAATCTTTGATAAAGCAAAACAATTTGCTACTGTCATTCGTCACCAAGTGAACCAAGGTAAAGGGCAGGCTCTAAAAACAGCCTTTACTTATATCCAAGAACAAAACATTTATGGTACGGTTGTCACAGCAGATGCGGATGGACAGCACAAGGTATGGGATATTTTACGCACGGCTAATAAAGCTTCCGAAAATCCAAACAAGCTAATCTTGGGTGTACGTGCCTTTTCTGGAAAAGTTCCCCTTCGTAGCCGTTTTGGTAACAGCTTAACCAAAGCACTCTTTAAGCTTCAAACAGGAGTAGGAGTAACAGATACGCAGACAGGTCTTCGTGCTTTTACGACAAACTTGATTCCTTTTATGTTAAAAATAGAAGGCCAACGTTATGAATATGAAATGAATATGTTGCTCGAAGCAACGAAAGAATATGAAATTCTAGAAGTGCCGATTGAAACCGTCTATATAAATGACAATGAGGCTTCACACTTCCGTCCAATTCAAGACGGGCTCATGATTTATAAAAATATCTTTAAATTTGCCTTATCATCTCTCAGTAGCTTTGTTGTAGACTACGTCGTTTACGCCCTAGCAATCTTGATTTTGCCGACAGTTCCGACGAGTCTACGAATCTTTCTAGCAAACGGAGTAGCTCGTGTGACTAGCTCTATTTTCAACTATTCTACAAATAAAAAACTAGTCTTTAAAAATGACGATAGCCTTGTGAAAACAGGGATGGGATACTTTGGTCTAGCAGTTGGACTCTTTGTCTTAGACACGCTACTGATTCGTCTCTTCTTTACAGTCTTTGGTATCAACCTTCTGATTGCCAAAGTTATCGTCGGCATCCTTCTCTTCACTGTTTCTTGGACAGTTCAGAAGAAATTCATCTTTAAGGAAAGGACCTCAACTGTATTATGAAATTTTTAAAGAAACGCTATGCTTACGCCTCAGTTTTTGGTCTACTCTTGACAGGATCCTTTAGTTACTCAATGCTAAAGACCTTTGTCCTCGCTGAAACTATCTCGACAGTTGCCACAACTAGCACAAGTTCCAATGCTGCAGCAGCAAGTCAAGCTGCTAAAACAGCTACTGTCACTGACTCTAGTTATAAAGATGACAATATTTCCGTCAATTTGTCTGAAACGACTGTCAATAATACCCAAGTCTACGTTGCAGATGTTACTCTGAGCTCATCAGATTATCTGAAAACAGCCTTTGCTCAAAATGCTTATGGAACTAACGTAACTGCGAAAACCTCAGTAACCGCAGCTGACAACAATGCCATTTTAGCGGTAAACGGGGACTACTATGGAGCAAATTCTACAGGCTATGTTATCCGTAATGGAGTTGTTTATCGTGATACTGTTCGTGAAGATTCTAGTAATGGGGACTTAGCTATTTATAAAGACGGCTCTTTCAAGGTTATATACGAAGATCAGATCTCAGCTGAGCAACTAGTAAATGACGGTGTCGTCAATCTCTTGGCTTTTGGACCAGCCTTGGTCGAAAATGGTGAAATTGCAGTTGATACAAATACAGAAGTAGGACAGGCCATGGCTTCAAATCCTCGTACAGCTATTGGTATTATCGATGAAAACCACTATATCATCGTGGTTTCAGATGGACGTACCTCTGAAAGTGAAGGTTTATCTCTTTATCAGCTAGCTGAAGTCATGAAATCTTATGGAGCAAAAACAGCCTACAACCTTGATGGTGGTGGATCATCTACACTTTACTTCAACGGTCAGGTTATCAATAAACCAACGACTGGAGGAAACAAAATTTCAGAAAGGGCGGTGAGTGACATTGTCTACATCGGTTACTAATTTTAGCAAAAAACGATTTAAAAAAACGATCATTTCTTATACACTAATTACTATTTTCTTCTTTGCATTTTCTAGAATTTACGAAGCATTCAGCTTTGGAGAAACTTCTGTTCATATGCACTATTTGTTTGCAGTACCTCTTATTGGAGGCATTCTACTTGCAATCTTTCTCAAAGTTCTTCCACATTTCTCTCGGATTAGTCTAAATCTATGGAATTCGGCAGTAGCGATTATTACAGCGGGTACACTTTTCCGCGGGATTGTCAATCTTTCTGGACGCTCAACAACCTTGGATGCACCCTACTGGTATGTTGGGATTGGTTTTGCAGCACTAGCGATCGTCACTATTTTCATCAATCCAAACTTTTGGAATAATTTTCCTAAAGCAACCAAAACGAATCGAAAAGAAGTCTATGGTCAGGTATAATGTTATAAAAAGAAGTAGTCGTTCAGCTGATGTTCGACTACTTTTTTTATTGACTTTTATTTCTAAAATATTATAAAAAAATATTACAAGTTCTTTTTCTTCTGAAAGATACTACTTTTATATTTAACAGAATATTGTATAATATAGTGGATAATTACTGTTTTTTACACAATATATAGAAATATCAAATCCACTATTTAGGTATTTGTAAGGAGAAAAGAATGAAAAAAATATTGCTGGCAAGTACAGTTGCCCTCTCTATGGCAGGTTTTGCAAAAACGACCGTTTATGCCGAGGATTCTCAAGCTACCAATAATGTTCAATCATCAGAAAAGATTGCTACGAATACAGTCAGCAATGAGAAGAAAAATCAAAGAGAAGATGAAAAAGCAACTTCTCAAACTCCAGATACCAAAGAACAACCTTCAAAAGAAGCAGTAGTAGAAGTAGTTAACAAAGAAGGTTGGCAAAAAGAAAATAACCAATGGCGTTATTATGAGGATAATCAGCCAGTTTCGAATTGGAAAAAAATAGCTGGTGTTTGGTACTATTTTAATCAAGATGGTATCATGCTTAGTAATACTATCTTTAATGATTACCTATTGAATAATAGCGGTGCTTTGACAGAATCTTCTTGGGTAAAAATTGACAACCAGTGGTATTATTCCACTGAGGACGGGAAAGTTACTCGTAATAATTGGAAAAAGATAGCTGGTGTTTGGTATCGATTCGATGAAAATGGTATCATGATCAGTAATGCTGTTTACGATGACTATCTATTTAAATCAAGTGGAGCCTTAGCTGAAATAGCTGGGTAAAAATTGCTGATAAATGGTATTATGGGAATCAAGAAGGTAAAATCAATCGTGACAAGTGGGCAAATATTGATGGCCTATGGTATCGATTTGATGAATCTGGTGTCATGCTAAGTGCTACTATTTATAAAGACTATCTTTTCAAGACTAGTGGAGCTATGGCAGAAAATGCCTGGGCAAAACTCGAAGATAAGTGGTATTATGCTACAGCATCAGGAAAAATTATTCGCGACAAGTGGGAGAAAATTAGCAGTTCATGGTACTATTTTAATAAAGACGGTGTCATGTTAAGTAGCCAATGGAAAGAGAAATACTATCTAAAAGATAGTGGGGCCATGGCCAAAAGTGAATGGATTTTCGATGAAAAATTCAAGAGCTGGTTCTATCTCAAATCAGACGGCACCTATGCTGAAAATCAATGGGTAGGTTCTTACTATCTCAAATCTTTTGGTTATATGGCCAAAAATGAATGGATTTTCGATAAGGACTACAACGCTTGGTATTATCTAAAAGAAGATGGAGTCTATGTAACTGGTAACTTCACCATTAATGGAAAAGACTATACTTTCCAAAGCAACGGAAAATGGATTACTGATACAGCGGTATACTATAAAGTAAAACCTATTACAGCAAATGTATATAGTGCTTCTGGTGAGAAACTTAGCTATATTTCGCAAGGAAGTATTGTAGCGATTGATGGAGCTGAAGCCAAAGACGGTCGACTTCCGATTAAAATTTCTGGACTTTCAGGATATATGAACAAGAGTGATCTAGTAGCAGTCAGCTCAGATAGTGACTTCATTCCTCACTATGCCACTGACGGTAATTATCTTTACCATGAGTTATCACCTTACGCAAGTATTCGTGTGGCACCTCATAGCTCATCAATGGCAATTGGTAAAAAATACTATTCTGCTGATGGCATGAACTTTGAGAACTTTACGGTTGAAAATCCTTTCTTATTTAGAGATTTAAGAAAACCAACCAATTACACAGCTGAAGAATTAGATAAAGTCTATTCTCTTATGAATATCAAAGGAAGTCGTCTGGCAGGTAAGGGAGCAATCTTTAAAGAAGCTGAAGAACGTTATCAGATCAACGCTCTCTATCTAATCGCCCATAGTGCTATAGAAAGTTCATGGGGACGTAGCCAAATTGCTAAGGATAAAAACAACTTCTTTGGTATCGCTGCTTATGATACAACACCATATGATTCAGCAAAAAGCTTTGACGATGTTGATAAGGGTATCTTAGGTGCAGCCAAGTGGATCCGCGAAAATTACATCGATAATGGCAGAACATACCTTGGAAATAAAGCGTCAGGGATGAATGTTCTTTATGCATCAGATCCATACTGGGGAGAAAAAATTGCAAGTATCATGATGAGAATCAACAGTCAGCTAGGTGAAAAAGATTAAAAATCATTAAAATCGATAACGACTGCAAAGTGGTTATCGATTTTGCTTATCAAGAGAAACTTGAGAAATGAACTTTATGAAGCAGAATTTTGAACATATACATACAAGAGGGATAAATTTAAATCACATAGGGATCAACGCATACGCTTATGATTATTTAGTAATCCCAGACTTACTTGATAATCTCAAAGCCAATAATCAAATTATACTAGGTGGGGATGTTTTTTGCTACAAGAATGGCCAATTGAAACATACTTATGATCATTGGTATTACGAGAAACAAGATCCAACCATTGATAGCAGTAAATCCATTATTCAAACAGAAAAAAATATCAGCAACTATGTTAAAGATCATGGTGAACACTATTATTTTTTTCAATTGTTTTTAGACAATGAGGAATTTAATTTGTGACTGATTGACTTAGAAAACATTTTACAATCGGCATTGAATCAAGCGTCAAATATGAGAAATCATGTTATAATAAAAGATAGTGATTTATTTTTTTAGAAAAAAAGGATATCTATTTAATTTTTAAATATGAAAAAAATAGATACAAATCCAATAAAAGAAAGGAATTTTACAGAATGGCAACTATTCAATGGTTTCCTGGACATATGTCCAAGGCGCGTCGTCAGGTCCAGGAAAATTTAAAATTTGTTGATTTTGTGACAGTTTTAGTAGATGCACGTTTGCCCTTGTCTAGTCAAAATCCGATGCTGACGAAATCATCGGGGACAAACCGAGACTATTGATTTTGAACAAGGCAGACCTTGCAGACCCAACATTGACAAAAGAGTGGCGTCAGCACTTTGAATCACAAGGCATTCAAACACTGGCAATCAATTCTAAAGAGCAAATTACAGTTAAAGTCGTAACAGACGCTGCCAAGAAACTTATGGCAGATAAGATTGCTCGTCAAAGAGAACGTGGTATTCAAATTGAAACCTTACGCACCATGATTATTGGGATTCCAAACGCAGGAAAATCAACTCTGATGAACCGTTTGGCTGGTAAGAAAATTGCTGTAGTTGGTAACAAGCCTGGTGTGACAAAAGGTCAACAATGGCTCAAAACCAATAAAGATTTGGAAATCTTGGATACTCCAGGGATTCTTTGGCCAAAATTCGAAGATGAAACGGTCGCTCTTAAACTTGCACTTACTGGAGCAATCAAGGATCAGTTGCTTCCAATGGATGAAGTGACTATTTTCGGTCTCAACTACTTTAAAACCCATTATCCCGATAAGCTTCAAGAACGTTTTAAACAAATGAATCTGGACGATGAGGCTCCCGAGATTATCATGGATATGACGCGTATCCTTGGTTTCCGTGATCATTACGATCGTTTTTACAATCTCTTTGTCAAAGAAGTTCGTGATGGAAAACTTGGTAATTACACATTAGATACATTGGATGATCTAAATGGCAACGATTAAAGAAATAAAAGAACAATTAGCAAAGATAACTGATCTTGAAAGTCCCTTTTTTAAGGAATTTGAAAAAGATTCTCGTTCAGGTGTCCAAAAAGAAATTCAAAAGCGGAAAAAAGCCCTTCAATCTGACATTGATGAAAATCTCCGCTTAGAAGCTATGCTTCGATATGAAAAAGAACTTTACGTTCAGGGTATTAGTTTCATTGCTGGTGTAGATGAAGTTGGACGTGGTCCGCTAGCTGGTCCAGTGGTGGCTGCTGCAGTGATTTTACCTCAAAATTGTAAAATTAAAGGTTTAAATGACAGCAAAAAAATTCCTAAGAAAAACACGAGGAGATTTTTCAAGCTGTCAAAGAGAATGCCCTAGCAATCGGTATCGGGATTATGGACAATCAAGTCATTGATCAAGTCAATATCTACGAAGCGACGAAACTAGCCATGAAGGAAGCTATCTCACAACTTGAACCTCAACCAGAGCACCTCTTGATTGATGCTATGAAGTTGGATTTGCCGATTTCTCAGACATCCATCATCAAAGGAGACGCCAACTCCTTATCTATTGCAGCAGCATCTATCGTTGCCAAGGTTACCAGAGACAAGATCATGGCTAACTATGACGAAGAATTTCCAGGCTATGATTTTGCTCAAAATGCTGGCTATGGAACTGCTAAGCATCTAGAAGGAATTGAAAAGCACGGTGTCACATCCATTCATCGCACCAGTTTTGAACCGATTAAAACGATCGTTTCAGAAACTAGTAAAAAATAATTAAAGGAGAGAATTATGGAGGAACAATCGGAAATACTTAGTTCCAAGAAAGAATTTGCCTTCGCGTCCAGTACGATCTTAGCTCAAGTAGGGCGAGGTATTATTGTCGGATTAGTCGTAGGAATTATTGTAGGATCATTTCGATTTTTGATCGAAAAAGGCTTTCATATCGTTCAAGGATTTTATCAAGACCAAGAGAATCTGATACGGAATCTATTGATCATTTTATTGTTTTATATCCTCATTTGCTTAGTTAGTGCCAAATTAACACGCTCAGAAAAAGATATTAAAGGTTCTGGTATTCCTCAAGTTGAGGCAGAGTTAAAAGGTCTCATGTCTCTCAATTGGTGGAGTGTCCTCTGGAAGAAATACATTCTAGGTATTTGGCCATTGCGAGTGGGCTTATGCTCGGTCGTGAAGGTCCCAGTATTCAGCTAGGTGCCGCTGGAGGAAAAGGAATTGCTAAATGGCTCAAGTCTAGCCCTGTTGAGGAGCGTTCGTTGATTGCTAGCGGAGCTGCTGCTGGACTTGCTGCAGCCTTTAATGCACCGATTGCGGGGTTATTATTTGTAGTAGAAGAAGTCTACCACCATTTTTCACGATTCTTCTGGGTTTCTACCTTAGCTGCAAGTCTAGTAGCAAACTTCGTTTCTCTTCTTATCTTTGGCTTGACACCCGTTCTTGATATGCCAGATAATATCCCTCTTATGAGTTTGAGTCAGTATTGGATTTATCTGCTTATGGGTATTTTTCTTGGTCTCTCAGGTTTTCTTTATGAGAAAGCGGTTCTGAATGTCGGCAAAGTATATGATTGGATTGGCCAAAAAATTCATCTAGATAAAGCTTATCATCCAATTTTTGCTTTTATCCTGATTATTCCTGTGGGAATATTCCTACCTCAAATACTTGGTGGGGGCAATCAGGTTGTCTTATCCTTAACAGAACAAGATTATAGTTTTCAAATTCTCTTAGTTTACTTCATCATTCGCTTTATTTGGAGCATGATTAGTTACGGAAGTGGACTGCCAGGTGGTATTTTCTTACCGATTTTAGCATTGGGTTCATTACTTGGTGCTCTAGTAGGTGTTATTTGTGTCAATCTTGGCCTTGTTACCCAGCAGCAATTTCCTATATTTGTAATTCTTGGAATGAGCGGTTATTTTGGGGCTATCTCAAAAGCACCTTTAACAGCTATGATTCTTGTAACTGAAATGGTTGGTGACATCCGAAACCTCATGCCTTTAGGTATGGTGACCCTAGTTGCCTATATTGTCATGGATCTGCTCAAAGGGGCACCTGTCTATGAAGCCATGCTGGAGAAAATGCTACCTGAATCAGCAACTGATGATGGAGAAGTTACACTAATTGAAATCCCGGTTTCAGACAAAATAGCTGGTAAACAAGTACACGAACTCAATTTACCTCATAATGTGCTCATCACAACCCAAGTACATAACGGTAAAAGTAAAACAGTTAATGGATCTACAAGGATGTATCTAGGTGATATGATTCATCTCGTGATTCCAAAAAGTGAAATTGGAAAAGTAAAAGATTTGCTTTTATAGCAGTATTAATTTACATAATTTTTTTATTACGAAAAGTTATAATATATTTTTGAAAGGTTTCTCTATGAAAAAAATAAGGCAATTTTGGTATATTTGCTAGGAACATTTATCCAATTAGTATCAGTTTGTCTAGTTTTCTTTCTTTTGAATCGTTACTCTGTTCAGTCCGATGTATTAACTATTTCAGGAATCATTCTAGGTGGAATTTCTTCAGCTCTTTGGGGAATAATTGTTGCTAATCGATATTTTCATATTCATTTTAAGAAGATTTTTAAAAGATTTTTTTAACATTCATACTAGTTATAAACACTATTTATTATCTTTCTTCCTTATTATATTTGATTTTTTTCTTTCATATTGTTTGGTGGAAAAATGTTAGAATTTAGCTGGTATCTCCCTTTTTTGATGTTCTTCAAATTTATTTTATTTGGAGGAATAGAAGAGATTGGATGGCGATATGTATTTCAACCAATTTTACAAGAACATTTGCCGTATTTTCTCTCAACAATCTTAACCTTTTTTTAGTTGGGCTATTTTGGCATCTGTTGTACTTTTTACATAGATGGTTCTCTCGCAATATTACAACTGGCGCCGTTTTTATTTGGATTACTGACAAATTCTTTCATACTATCAGCACTTTATATTAAAACAAACAATCTCTGGATTTGTGTAATGACTCATTCAATTATTAATGTCTTATCTCAACTAACCATAGATACTAATCAATACGAAACTTACTTAATAAAAAAATCTTCGTCATCTTAGTATCATGCTATATGGTAATGAATAGAAAAAGAAGAGTATAGTCGTAACTGATTGTATTGGTAAACTATTCATTTTTATAAAATGAAATATAAAACTCAAAAACCAAATCAAATTTGATTTGGTTTTTTATGATAGATAATAAGAATCAAATTTTACCTGAATTACATTTATTAGAATTGAAGATTGACGGAGGAGCAGTTAGCAAAACAGTATAAAAAAAATTTTAATCATAATAAATTAGTTAAAAGAAAAAAATTAAAAAAATTTTTTTGGTTACAATTTCAAAGATTTAGATATTGCATAAAAACTAAAAGTTTATGTACAATTGACTTAACGTGAGCTAAACTATTGATACAACTGAATTAGAAGCATAAAGTACATTCTTTAAGGAGTGTACTTTTATTTTTTTATTTTGTACATTATTTTTGAAGTGTTATTTTGTATATTTTTCTAGTTCATAACATCATCTGATTTAAGGAATTGATTTGTACATTTTTACTTTAATAGATGCAGAAGAAGTAGTGGTTCAATTGTACATTTTTGCTACTCATGGTGCTAGTTAATCTCAAAGTATCTCAGATTATAAGTCAGTACAATTTGCTCCATTCTCAACTGCAATCCTGTTAAGCCTCTAGCTAGTGTTTGTTCGACATCAAAAAAAGCACAAAGTTCTGAAAATCGAGTTTCAATAGTCCGTCTCATAGCCATTAGTTTCCAATGATTATGTTGTTTAGCTCTTGCCATATTTTGACGTAAAGGCGTCCAAAGATGGTAACCTTTCTGTTTCAACTGTTCTCTGAGTTCATAGCTAAGATAAGCTAAATCAGCTAAAACATAGGGTTGACAACAATTTTCTAGTAAGTCATCAACTGCCCTAATATCATGTACTGAGGCAGGCGTTACAACATAATTCAGAATATAGCCTGATAGGGTGACGACCAGCATATGTACTTTGAATCTAAAGAACCAAAGGTGCTTAGACGGATTGTAACCAATGTCGGCTAGTTCATTAAAAACATGTGCTCTATGGTTACGGACTGGTTGGCAAAGTGATAAGAGGAAACTATCTATGATGACAATGTTATTGGGAGAAATTTGAGTATTTATGGCTTGGCGAATAATTTGGACTAACCAAATCAACTACCTTGACCGCTGATTAAATCGACTTCTTTCAAGGAGACACCCACAAGGATTCTTGTTTAGAAGCACCGAATCAATCAAGAAGGAGCATCCTGAGGTTCCGGCATTTGAAGAATATGACTAGCTACTTGAAGCAATAAAAAAATCCCTTTATAGGGATTTTTTTATACCTATAATACCTTGTGCAAAATAGTCGTATATATCAAAATCAGAGTCACGTTACCTACTATTAGACCAAAAGTCGCAAGCAAAGTCTTTGCTGTACCCGGCTTAAAATCTGCACTAATCAAATATGGCCAAAAGCATACCATTGGGAGAATGGCTATTAACACGCATACATAGGCAGGAAAGCTTGTCCAAAGAAAGCGTGTCGTCTCTAACCAGTGACCCCATGAAGGTATCATTATTTTGCTTATAGTGAAAAGTATGCATATAAGGTGGACCATCAGAAGATAAATAGCATACTTTGTCCTACTTAGTACTTTTTTCTTTTTCATTTTGCCTAATTATCCCTGCAAATTCTTCTATCGCTCTGCTGCAATATTAGAACTAAAATTAAAATTAACCATATCATTATTCGAATCAAGGTCTACATTCATAAAATAATGATTCCAAAAAAATTCATTGTTACCTGCTCCCCACTGCACGCCATAATGACCCAAATATTCATCTCTTGGCTCGCTTGGAGTCAGCCATATTTTTTTCCCAAATACTTTCGTGAACTCGTTTTCGTCAAAGCTTCTTTAGCAAATCTATACCATCTATATTATATGAAATTCCATATTTTTTGGCAACAGCTGTGCACTCAGAATCGAAGCAAACCTGCGTAACTACACAGTCCTTCAGCTCCGTACTCTTCCTCTTATCTCCGTAAACACCTATACATCCGAGAACTATATTCTTCTTTACAAGAAGATAGGTAGATCGCGTAACTGCTGAGTCATATGACTTAAAGCCGTTTGGTACGCTAACCCCAGCTCCTTGGTATTTAGAATAGCTTCCCGTTGTCAAAAGCTCATTATAATTAGGATAATCATGTCTACCATTTGACACATAGATTTCAAACCCCTGGTCTATCAAATCCGAAATCTTAGTCTCTGTAAGATGAATTTCAGTTCTGTCAATTTTAAGTGGAGGTGAGTTATCAGGTAGACCTATAATTATATATACAAACATCAAAAACACGAATATCATAAGCACTGCAACGATACCTATCCAAGATTTCCCGGTTCTCCTTCGTGCATTGAAAAGCGCCATTATAGAAGGCGTGATTATAGCAGTACCAATTGGCGCCGCCCCATGATGGAACATGCCCATGATCTTAAAGGCAATTACAGCGCTAATTAGTATTAAAACTATGTGCACTGCATACTCTCCTACGCTTAGCTTACTCGTTCTAGTCTGATTATTTGCTGGGGCATCGTACACTGGAACACCGTTCTCAAAGGTGTTCTTCATTCTAAAACGCAGCCAAAACAATATTCCAATAAACACAAATGCCAAGAACACTAGCATTCCGATAAAAACTAATTTTTCCATCTGTAACCTTTTCTCTGACCTAATTATCGTCCATCAAAATTCATATCTAGTCTACCACATTTTGAAATTGTTTTACATTATTTACATACTTGTGCACGAATCAAAAAGTTTTAAAAGGATTTAACGACTTAGCAACGACACAACAAACTCTAATGAATGAGTGGGATTATGTAAATAACCTCCTAATAACAAGTCCAACTGAAATCACAGAGTTGAGTAATATGTCTGTATGGTGGATATGTCAGGAAAACTCAGATCATCGTTATAAAATTCAAGTTAAAGAAAGAATGGCGTACAGAAAACGAAATAAAAAGGCATGTTCGATTTGCAAAGGTTACAGAAGAAAGCAAGAACATTTTATACAGTTTAAAAAAAGATATAAAAAAATAAGAAAAACTTTAAGTAATATAAAGTGTTTTTTTATGTTGTCAAAATGTACATTTGAAAAAGTTTTTTTAGTTTTCACTTAAATAAAGTACATTTTCACCTGAATTGAGAGTAGTAAAAAAATTCCAGTGTTCACTTAAATAAAGTACATAATTGAGTGTAATTGGCTTAAAAAAATTTTTTTGGTTACTGAAAATTACTAAGACAATCCTATATGTCCCCTATAACATCTTTCCGAAAAACTATAATTTTCTTGAAAAATATATCTGGCTATGCTATACTACTAGTATAGAAAGATTTGGAGAAAAACATGAAACGAGAGATTTTGTTAGAACGTATCGATAAGCTCAAACAAGTTATGCCCTGGTATGTTCTTGAATACTATCAGTCGAAACTGGCCGTTCCTTATAGTTTTACGACCTTGTACGAATACTTAAAGGAATACGATCGATTTTTCACCTGGGTTTTGGAATCTGGCATATCGGATGCTGACACCATGGCCGAGATCCCTTTAGATGTTCTGGAGCACATGACCAAGAAAGATATGGAATCCTTTATTCTTTACTTACGTGAACGTCCTCTGCTCAATGCCAATACAACGAAAAACGGGGTTTCCCAAACGACCATTAACCGTACCCTCTCTGCACTATCTAGTCTCTATAAGTATTTGACCGAGGAAGTTGAAAACGAGCAAGGTGAACCGTATTTCTACCGCAACGTCATGAAGAAGGTAGCTACCAAGAAAAAGAAAGAAACCTTGGCTGCTCGGGCTGAAATATCAAACAAAAGCTCTTTTTAGGGGATGAAACAGAAGGTTTTTTGAACTATATCGACCAGGAGTACCCTCAAACACTCTCAAATCGCGCCTTATCCTCCTTTAATAAGAATAAAGAGCGAGATTTAGCTATTATAGCACTCCTTCTCGCCTCTGGCGTCCGTCTCTCTGAAGCCGTTAACCTAGACCTTCGAGATCTCAACCTCAAGATGATGGTGATTGATGTTACTCGTAAAGGTGGGAAACGCGATTCGGTAAATGTAGCCGCCTTTGCTAAGCCTTATCTGGAGCAATATCTTGCTATTCGAGACAAACGTTACAAGACATCAAAGACTGATACAGCCCTCTTTCTAACCTTGTATCGAGGTGTTCCAAACCGGATTGATGCTTCTAGTGTTGAAAAAATGGTCGCCAAGTATTCAGAAGACTTCAAAGTCCGCGTGACGCCCCACAAACTACGCCACACTCTTGCAACTCGTCTCTATGATGCGACCAAATCACAGGTTCTGGTCAGTCACCAGCTAGGTCATGCTAGCACACAAGTTACCGACTTGTATACCCATATTGTCAATCACGAACAAAAGAATGCCCTGGATAGTTTGTGATTTTGTCGCATAATATAAATTATGTAAATTTACTTCCAGAAAAAGAAGTTGGAATTCCCAACTTCTTTTTTTTTATTCAACAACCGCTTCAGCAATTTCTTCTGCAGTGATTCCTGCGAAGTAACGGCCTAAGTTAATCGTTTGAAGTGCTTTAAGTACATCTTCGCGTTCGTATTTAACACCACGAAGGACATCTTCTACAGCCGCTACGTCTTCGATACCAAAGAAGTCACCGTAAATCTTAATATCTTGAATTTTTGATTCAATAACATTAGCAAAGATTTCAACCTTACCGCTTGGGAATTTAGTTCCACGACGGATATTGTATTCAGGTGATTTACCATAGTTCCAGTCCCAAGTCCCAAACTTGTTTTCCTTGATCCGATTGATTTCAGCCAATTCCTCATCTGAGAAGATATACTCTGTCATTTCAGGGTATTCTTTTTTCATGTATTCCAAAAGTAAGTCACGGAATTCTTCTACAGTAATTTTTTCTGGCAATTCGTCTACGATATTGGTTACTCGTGCGCGAACTGATTTAACACCTTTTGATTCGAACTTATCTTTAGAAACCTTAAGTGCGTTAGCTAGGACTGACAAATCCACGTCGAAGAGAAGACAACCATGGTGCATGATGCGTCCATTGATATAAGCTTGTGCATTTCCACAGAATTTCTTACCGTCAATCTCAAGGTCATTGCGACCTGTAAATTCAGCCTTGACACCAAGTTGAGCAAGTGTATTGATTACTGGAGTAGAAAAGCTCTTGAAGTCAAATGCCTTATTTCATCTTCTTTTGAAATGATGGTGTAGTTGAGGTTGTTCAAATCATGATAAACAGCCCCACCACCACTAATACGACGCACTACTTCAATTCCGTTTTCGCGAACATAATCACGGTTAATTTCTTCAATCGTATTTTGGTGACGTCCTACAATAATAGATGGTTTGTTAATCCAAAGCAGGAAAATTTGATCCTCGTCCAAAAGGTGTTTAAAGGCATATTCTTCCAATGCAATATTAAAGGCAGTGTCGTTTGAATGATTGATAATATATTTCATAAGATACCTTCTAATACGATAGAGACTGGAAAAAATTCCAGTCTAATCTATCTATCTTTATTTTTTCTTAGGTGAATGGATGGCCATTCCAAGAACATCCGCAAACGCTTCGTACATCACTTCAGAGTATGTTGGGTGTCCGTGGATTGTCTTAAGCATTTCTTCTACAGTAATTTCCATTTCAATGATACTTGACGCTTCATTAATCAATTCAGCTGCTGCAGGACCAATGATGTGAACACCAAGGATTTCACCATATTTCTTATCGGCAATAACTTTAACAAAACCTTGAGCGGCATCAGAAGCAATTGCACGACCGTTTGCAGCAAAGTTGAATTTACCGATTTGGACATCATATTTCTCACGAGCTTGTTCTTCTGTCAAACCAACTGCTGCTACTTCTGGAAGTGTGTAGATAGCTGCAGGAGTTAAGTTCAATTTGGCAATAACGTGATTTCCTTTAAGTGCATTTCAGCCGCAACTTCACCCATACGGAAGGCAGCGTGAGCCAACATCTTAGTACCGTTGATATCACCTGGCGCATAGATACCTGGAACAGAAGTTTCCATGTATTCATTAACCTTAATACGGCCACGTTCTAATTCAAACTCTACTTCTCCGATACCTTCAAGGTCTGGAACACGACCAATTGAAAGAAGAGCTTTGTTTGCGATGACATCATCTTTTCCTTCAACCTTGATACGAAGTTTGCCATCTTCTTCAATGATTTCTTGGAGTTTAGTATCAGTCAAGATTGTCATACCTTTACGTTCAAGGATTAAACGAAGGTTCTTAGATACTTCAGCATCCATAGCTGGAACGATACGATCCATCATTTCGATAACAGTTACTTTTGAACCGAATGTAATGAAGGCTTGTCCAAGTTCAATACCGACAACTCCACCACCGATGATCACAAGGCTTTCTGGTACTTCGTTCATTTCAAGGATATCATCACTAGTCATCACAAGTGATGATTCCATACCAGGAACGTTAATCTTGCTGACTTTAGAACCACCAGCAAGGATGATTTTCTTCGTTTCAAGCAATTCAGAACCATTTACCAAGACATTCTTATCTTTAGTGATAGTACCGATTCCTTTATGAACATCAACTCCATAGCTACGAAGAAGTCCTGCAACACCACCTACAAGGGTATTGACAACTTTAGATTTTGTTTCTAAAAGTTTCTCCATATCAACTGTGAAATTAGGATTTTCAATTACGATACCACGATTTGCTGCATGACCGATATTTTCGATAATTTCGGCGTTGTGAAGGTAAGTCTTAGTTGGGATACATCCACGGTTCAAACAAGTTCCACCAAGTTCAGATTTCTCAACAAGAGCAACCTTACCACCTAATTGAGCTGCTTTAATGGCAGAAACATAACCAGCAGGTCCACCACCAATAACAACGATATCATAAGCATCATCGCTCTTACCATCATCGTTCGAAGCACTTGCTGCAGGTGCTGGGCTAGCTTCTGGTGCAAATGCTCCAGCTGTTGGGATGTTTTCCCCTTCTTCACCAAGATATCCGATAACTTCTGTAACTGGAACTGTTTCACCATCACCTTTAAGGATAGCGATTAAGTATCCATCTTCTTCTGCTTCCAATTCCATGCTGACTTTGTCAGTCATGATTTCCAAAAGGATTTCTCCTTCTTTTACAAATTCTCCGACTTTTTTATTCCATTGGACGATTTGTCCTTCTGTCATATCCACGCCGGCTTTTGGCATAATTACTTCTAAGGCCATATCTTACTTCCTCTATCTATATTTCTAAAACAAATATTTTAAACCAACATTGAGATTGGGTTTTCAATTAAAGCTTTTAAGTCTTTCATAAACTTAGCACCAGCCATGCCATCTACGACACGGTGGTCAATTGTCAATCCAAGACTCATAATTGGACGAATCACGATTTCACCATTAACTACAATAGGTTTCTCAACTGTTGAGCTAACACCGAGGATTGCTGAGTTCGGTTGATTGATGATAGGACCAAATGATTGAACACCAAACATTCCCAAGTTACTGATGGTGAAAGTTGAATTTTGCAATTCGCTAGGAGCTAATTTACCGTCTAAGGTACGTCCAATAACGTCTTTGAAGGCTACTACCAACTCAGACAAGCTGAGTTTTTCAGCGTTGTAGACAACTGGGGTCATAAGACCATTATCCATACCAACTGCCATTGCAAGGTTTACATAGTTGTGAGTGATAATTGTCTTACCATCTTCCGTTAATGAGGCGTTGATGTATGGGTGTTTCATAAGAGTCTTAACAACCGCTAGAGAAAGCAAGTCTGTAACAGTGATTTTCTTACCAGTTGCTTCCATAATTGGATCAAGAACTTTCTTACGAAGTGCTAACATTTCAGACATATCAACATCGTAGTTTAGCGTAAAGGTTGGTGCAGTCAAGTATGACTCAACCATACGTTGAGCAATAACTTTACGCATTGGAGTCATCGGAATACGCTCGATTTCCCCGTATGGTGTTACGTTATCAGGAACTTCTTCCACTTTTTCGATTTGTGCAGGTGACTTAATGGTATCGTTCTCGATATTTTCAGGAAGATAGGCCAAAACGTCCTTCTTCATAATTTTACCACGATGACCAGTTCCTTGGATTTCTTGCCAAGCAATATTATGCTCTAGTGCAATTCGTTTTGCGAGTGGTGAAATGCGAACCACGTTAGTGTCTTTATATGTTTCCACGTCTTCTTTGTGGACACGACCGTTTGCGCCTGAGCCAGAAATGTCGTAGAGATTAATTCCTAAATCATCTGCTAATTTTCTAGCCGCAGGAGTCGCTCTTAGCTTATCATCAGCCATGACCTCTCCTATTCTATTTATGATGCAAAGGGCGTTTAAAAGCGACTGAAAAATAGGAAATCTACGCAGACTTCGATGAAGTCAAGGAGATTTATCTTTTTTCCGAGCTTTTAGCCCGAGTTCAACTCTACAAGTAACTTGGACACGGAACGTATCTCAAGTTGCTACGGTTGCCGCTATTAGGCGGCCATCCTAGTAGACTTACTAATTCGTTCGTCGAATAGAATCGATTCGACTCTCTCATGTCACTTTTTATCAATTTAAAACGAAAGATAAAAATACTAATGTATATTACATAATTTATATTATGTGTTATTGTTTGTTATAAGTTTTACGAATAGCATCTTTGATGCTTTCAACTGTCGGAATCATTGCATTTTCAAGATTTTGTGCATAAGGCATTGGCACATCCTCTCCTGCACAACGGCGAATAGGTGCATCCAAGTAATCAAATGCTTCTGATTCTGAGATAATAGCTGAGATTTCACCGATAAATCCACTAGTCTTGTGGGCATCATTGACAAGAACTACTTTTCCAGTCTTCTTAACTGAATTAATGATGATGTCTTTATCAAGTGGAACCAAAGTACGTGGATCTACTACTTCTACTGAGATGCCTTCTTCGGCCAATTCTTCAGCTGCTTGCATGACACGACGAAGCATTTTACCGTATGTTACTACTGTTACATCAGTTCCTTCGCGTTTAATTTCACCAACACCAAGTGGGATAGTATAGTCTGGATCAACAGGAACTTCGCCTTTTTGGTTGAATTCTGATTTGTATTCAAGAATGATAACAGGGTTGTTATCGCGAATAGAAGACTTAAGAAGCCCCTTCATATCAGCTGGTGTACCTGGAGCTACTACTTTCAATCCTGGGATATGCGTAAACCAAGATTCCAAGGATTGTGAGTGTTGAGCTGCAGAACCAACTCCGTTACCGGCTGCACAGCGGATTGTCATTGGTACTTGCCCTTTTCCACCAAACATGTAACGAGTTTTAGCTGCTTGGTTGACAATATTATCCATGGCAATAACAGAAAAATCCATGAAAGTCATATCAACGATTGGACGAAGCCCTGTCATAGCAGCACCTGCTGCTGCACCAGAAATTGCAGCCTCAGAAATCGGACAGTCACGAATACGTTCTGGACCAAATTCTTCAAGCATACCTACTGAAGTTCCGAAGTCTCCACCAAAAACTCCGACATCTTCCCCCATCAAAAGCACATTTTCATCACGACGCATTTCCTCAGACATTGCAAGGATAATGGTATCGCGGAAAGACATTAATTTAGTTTCCATATTTTCTCTACTTCTCCTTAGTCTGCGTAAATATCTTCAAATGCTGATTCAAGCGGAGGGAATGGACTTTCTTCTGCAAATTTAACAGATGCTTCCACTGCTTCTTAACTTGTGCTTGAATTTCTTCAAGTTCTTCTGCACTAGCAATCTTATTTTCAACAAGGTATTTGCGAAGATTTTCGATTGGGTCTTTTTCTTTCCACTCATCGACTTCTTCACGTGTACGATATTTACCAGGGTCTGATGATGAGTGACCAAGCCAACGATAGGTTACACTTTCGATCAAGACAGGACCTTTACCAGAACGAACATGGTCAACTGCTTTTTTAAATCCTTCGTAGACATCGATAACATTGTTACCGTCTTCGATAAACATTCCAGGAATACCGTAAGCAGCACTACGCTCATGGATATGCTTGACATTTGTCATTTTCTTAATATCAGCAGAGATTCCATAACCGTTATTGATACAGTAGAAAATTACTGGAAGATTCCAAATTGAAGCCATATTAACAGCTTCGTGGAATACACCTTCGTTAGTCGCTCCATCACCAAAGAAGCAGACGACGATTTTACCAGTGTTTTTCATTTGTTGAGTAAGGGCTGCACCTACTGCGATTCCCATACCACCACCAACAATACCGTTGGCACCAAGGTTACCTGCATCAAGGTCGGCGATATGCATAGATCCACCTTTACCTTTACAAGTTCCAGTGTATTTACCAAGAATTTCAGCCATCATCCCATTGAGGTCGATTCCTTTAGCAATGGCTTGCCCGTGACCACGGTGATTTGAGGTGATGAGGTCATCCTCGTTTAGAGCCAACATAGCCCCAACGCTGGCAGCTTCCTCACCAACAGAAAAGTGCGTCATACCAGGCACTTTTCCTTTTTTTACTAATTGAGCAATTTTTAAGTCCATACGACGAATTTCTTCCATCTTACGGAACATCTCAAGCAAAAGATTTTTATCTAAAGTTGACATAATCTTGCCTTTTCTAAGTTTAAATTCTTATAGTTCCATTTTTACTGTATAGGTTAATTTGTGTCAAAAAAATATGCCTGCAATTTTTTTCACAATATAAAAAAAGAAAAAGTCAGTAAAATCAAGACTTTTCTTTATATAAAATACAAATTTCACAAGCTGTTTTTTTCATCATTTTTTTCAACAAATTATTTAAATCTTTTTCATAATAACTTGTAAACGCCACTGGTAAAGAATTCCACTTACCATTAAACTAATGATGAGAGCAATCCAATAGGAGTACGCATCTAAACTAGTTGAATAATCAAGATATAACCCAAGCGGAATCCCAACACCCCAGTATCCAAGAAGACCAAGGCAAAGGAACAATCGTATCCTTGTAACCTCTTAAAATCCCTTGCAAAGGTGCCGCAAAGGTATCAGCTAACTGGAAGAACAAGCTATAGGTCATAAAAGATGCAGTCAGTTGGATAAATTCTGGATCTTGACCATATAGTCTGGCTACATTTTCACGATAGATGTAGAGAAAACTAAGTGTTAAAACTGCAAACACCATTGCTGTTAAACGACCAATATGGATATACTGTTTAGCATCGTCTAACCGTTTAGCTCCTACCTCATAAGAAATCACAATTGCCATGGCAGTTGAAATACTCATGGGAAAGGCATACATCAGATTTGAAAAATTCATAGCTGACTGATGACTGGCAATAATAAGTGATGAGAATTTTGCCATAATCAAACCAACAACTGAAAAAATGGCTACTTCAGCAAATACCGTCCCACCAATTGGTAGACCAAGATAAATAGCTTCCTTGATTTTTTTGATTTGTAGAGGCAGAGGTTTTTGAAGTTGATATTTCTTGAGCTTTTTATGCTTTAACAAGACCAAAACTGAAATCAGCAACAATGCCCAGTACGCAAGGGAAGTCCCTAGACCTGCTCCTGCACCTCCCAACTCAGGAAAACCAAAAGCTCCATATATTAGTAAATAGTTAAATCCACTATTTAAAGGAAGTAAAAGAAGCATGAGATACATAGACAATTTTGTCAGTCCTAGCGTATCAAGTAACGAACGAATAACACTAAAAAGCAAGAGAGGAATAATACCGATGGCTAAGAGCCATAGATAACGTATGGCAACGCTGGATACAGCAACTTCCAGTCCCATGAATTGTAACACAATTGGTGCTAAGAAGAAAACCAAGCCAAAAAGCACGATAGATAAAGCTAAAGCCAAATAAAGAAATTGATAAAAATCCGAAGAAACTTCTTTCTTTTTTCCTTGTCCCAAATGGTGACCAATAATAGGGACCAAGGCTGAGACAATCCCTGTCAGGAAGGTAAAGAAAGGATTCCACAAACTAGTCGCAATGGAAACACCCGCTAGATCCAGTGTATTATATTGTCCCGTCATCGTGGTATCGACAAAAGATGCGGAAAAATTAGCGAATTGATAAACTAAAATAGGGAAGAAAATTTTTAAAAATAAGATGATTTTGTCTTTAATAGTTTCTGTTGTATGCATACCTACTCTTTCTAGTCCTTGTCATCCAAGCAAAAAAGCTTTAAGCCGTATTTTCTCAAGCTCAAAGGTGGATTACTAGCTTTTGATGTCGTGTGCCAACAATTACATGAGGCGCAATAATAGCTTCTAACCAAGCCACCATTATCATAGTCTACGGCGTGGTCAGCTTTTTCCTTGGTTTCATACTGAATTTTAGCACGGTTAGCGGCTGGACAATATACTCCATGACAAGCATTGCGTTTTCGATTTCTAAGTTTACGAAAATAATTCATCCTCAAGCTCCTAATCTGCTTGATAAACGATTTGTCCCTTACAGATAGTATATTTAACCTGCCCTTTTAATTGTTCACCAATGAATGGTGAATTGGCTGCTTTAGAAGCAAAATGTGTGTCAACGATTCGGTCAGCTTTATCATCAAAAATCGTAATATCAGCTGGACCATTTTCAGTTAGATAACCTGCTTCAAAATTATAAAGTTTTGCTGGATTGTAGGTCATTTTTTCTAGCAATTGCATTAAACTCAACTCGCCAGCTTCAACCAGATAGGTTAAACCTAGTGACAAAGAAGTTTCCAAACCTGTCATACCTGATGGAGCTTTGGTAATATCCTCAACATTTTTTTCGTCAGCATGGTGAGGCGCGTGATCGGTAGCAATAACAGAAATGACTCCGGATTTTAAACCTTCAATAACTGCACGACGATCGGACTCTAGACGAAGAGGAGGATTCATCTTAGCGTTACTTCCTTTAGTCAATAGAAGCGCTTCAGTCTTAGAAAAATGCTGTGGAGCTACTTCTGCAGTTACGTTTGCTCCCATATTTTGAGCAAACTCAACAACTTTGACACTTTCTTCTTTAGACAAATGCTGGATATGAACATGAGCCTTGGTTGCATAGGAAATCATGACATCACGTGCAATCATTGCATACTCTGCAACCCCAGTAGCACCGCAGATATGGAAATGTTCTTTAGCAATGTTTTCATTAAAACCAAGCGTACCATTTAAACCAGGATCTTCTTCGTGCAAACTGATAAAGGTGTTGAGTTTTTTAGCCTTTTCCATGGCTTCCTTGACAACTTTACTACTTTCAAGAGGAATCCCGTCATCAGAAAAACCAACTGCCCCTGCTTCTAAAAGGGCTTTAAAATCAGTTAAGTCTTGACCATTAAAGTTTTTGGTAATTGTAGCTACAGACTTAACGTTAATCTTTTCCTTAGCTGCAGATTGAAGAACTTCCTCTAAAGTCTCAACATCTGAGATAGTTGGATTGGTATTAGCCATCATAACGACAGTTGTAAAACCACCTGCTGCAGCTGCTAAAGCACCTGTATGAATGTCTTCTTTATGCGTTTGACCTGGTTCACGGAAATGAACATGGATATCCACCAAACCAGGCGCAACCACAAGACCAGTTGCATCAATCACTTGAGCTCCTTCAACATCGATTTGAGGAGAGATTTGAATGATTTTCCCTTCATCAACCAAAACATCACAAACTTGATCCAAACCAGACTTTGGATCCATCACACGGCCTTTTTTGATTACTAACATAGCTATACTCCTTTATTCGTAGAAATCCACTTGAGTGTCCAATAATTTATCACCATCATAGACAAATTTGGCTGAAAAGAATGGTTTATCTTCTAAAAGCCACTCGACAAAGGTATGATCCCCTTCCCAAGTCGGCTTGCTGAGAACCTCATCGTAAGGAACCCATTCTAAGGTCCCTTCATTACAGTCAATCAACTCCCCTTCAAACTCAGTCACTTTAAATACATAGGTGTACCAGTCTAAGTCAGGAGTAAATTCAGGAAAGGTGATTACACCTTTAAGAACTGGCTTAGCCTTCAATCCTGTTTCTTCTAAAATCTCGCGGGCAGCACATTCTTGGGGAGTTTCTCCACGCTCTAACTTTCCACCTACGCCGATCCATTTCCCTTCATGGACATCATTAGGCTTTTTATTGCGATGAAGCATGAGTAGCTCTTTCCCGTTATCAATGTAGCAAATTGTCGCTAACTGAGGCATATTTTCTCCTTATCTAAGCCAATCAATTGGCTCTTGTCCACTTTCTTTTAAGAATTCATTGGCCTTGGTAAAAGGCTTGGAACCCCAAAATCCTCTGTAAACTGAAAGAGGACTTGGATGGGCTGACTCGATAATCAAGTGTTGAGGATTGGTAACCAAGGACTTCTTCTTACGTGCATAAGCTCCCCAGAGTACAAAAACGACTGGTCTATCTAGATTATTGACAACCTTAATCACAGCATCTGTAAAAGGTTCCCATATCTGACCAGCATGACCATTTGCCTGGCCAGCAGGGACAGTCAAGCAAGCATTGAGAAGCAAGACTCCCTGCTCTGCCCAAGAGGTCAAGTCATGGGATTCCTTAACACCAAGATCATCTGACAATTCTTTCAAGATATTTTGCAGGGATGGCGGAGCTGGGATAGAGTCAGGTACAGAAAAACTCAAACCCTGCGCCTGACCTGGCCCATGATAGGGGTCTTGCCCCAGAATCACTACCTTAACCTCTTCCAGAGGGGTCGTCAAAAGAGCCTGAAAAACCTTTTCCTTAGGTGGATAAACAGTCCCATGAGCATAAACCTGCTCCATAAAGTGATTGATTTTCCCAAAATAACCCTCAGGTAATTGCTCTTTAATCAAAGCATGCCAAGATGAGTGTTCCATAGCCGACTCCTTCGTTAATACTGTCTCTATTATAGCAAAAAGTGGCTATCTAAACCACTTTTTACAGTTTGTCTAAGATTTCTAGCAGAGCCTGATAAGAGTCGACTTCATAAGTTGGCTGAGCTTGTGTCTTATTTTCCAGATGATGAGGATTATACCAGATGGTATCGATGCCAGCATTATTTCCACCTTGAATATCAGCTGACAAAGAATCACCAATCATAAGGGTCTGATTTTTATCAAAATTAGGGATACGAGCTCCAATTTTTTCATAAAATTCAGCATCTGGTTTTTGGGTATGGAGTTGCTCTGAAATGAAGATTTCCTTGAAAAATGGTGCAATTCCAGATTGTTCCAAACGACCTGTCTGAATATAGGTGATTCCATTTGTCGCAGCATAGAGTTCATAGCCCTTACTTATCAATTTTTTTAATAAATCTTCCACGCCTGAGAAAGTCTGCCCCTGTTTTGATAGGAAAAACTGGTAGCGCTCTGCTAAGTAAGACCCATCTTTTTCAATGCCAAAGTGAGCAAACAATTTTGCAAAACGAGTGTTTATCAATTCTGATTTTGTGATTTTTTTCTGTTCCAAATCCTTCCAAAGAGCCTTGTTCATGGGCACATAATAATCTTTGTAAGCTTGGATATCCTCTACTCCTTCTTCTTTTAGGAGTTGCGATAAGGCAATATCTTCTGCAGCATCAAAATCGAGTAGTGTGTGATCGAGGTCGAAGAGTAGAAATTTGTATTTCAATTTAAAAAACTTCCTTTCTTTGGGGACAAAGAGTGGGACTAAATGATTCAAATAAATTTAAAAAAATTTCACCTCTACTTATTGAATAACTTAGCCCAATTCTGCTTGGAATTTAAAAATTCTGGAGACATAAACCTCATATTTGTCGATATAATAAAAAGCTAAGTAATTTTCAATTGGCATATATCGATAACGTTTTCCGTCATCTGTTAATTCACCATAACCTCGACTCGATACCAAAGGACATGCTTCTGGAAAGATTTCTAAAGTTTCTAGTGCCGTTAGAATAAGGTCTAGTTTACTATCGGCAGATTGTTGGCTATAAAAATTCAGTACAATATAATCATGTATTTCTCTCAAATCTTTCTTAGCTTGATCCGTAAGAGAAACATGGTAACGTTTATGATTACTCAAGTCCAAATTCCTTTCTTACATCTGCCAAAGACGTTAGTTTACCTTGCTCAATTTCTTGATGTCCCAACAAGATTTCCTTTTTCAAGTCTTCAAAAGCAATCTGATATTGGGTCTCTTGTGAATCACTAAATACGAATTCTTTAGGATCAACTGCACCTGTCGCAATTTTACGAAGTGCAGCATTAAAGATATCTGACAGGGTTAACTTTCATCAGCTAAGATTTCTTTCGTTTGTTGGTAAAAAGTCGAATCCGCTCTAAAATTAACAGGTTGAGTATTTGCCATGATTAATACCTCTTTGTAAAGATGATTTGTAAATACATTTTATCATCTTTAGATTTGAAATTCAACGAAAAGCTCCTTTAACAGAAAAGGAGCTATCTTGTATTTTATTGGTGTACAGCTTGGGCTGCTGTGATTAGAGTAAGTTTGAAAACGTCGTCTGAGTTACATCCACGAGAAAGGTCATTAACTGGTTTGTTCAAACCTTGCAATACTGGACCAACCGCTGCAAAACCACCTAGACGTTCTGCCATCTTGTAACCAATATTTCCTGCTTCAATACCTGGGAAGATGAAGACGTTTGCTTTTCCAGCAACCTTGCTTCCTGGCGCCTTGAGAGCAGCTGTTTCTGGAACAAAGGCAGCATCGAATTGCAATTCCCCATCAATTTCCAAGTCAGGACGAAGATCATGAGCAATCTTAGTTGCTTCAACAACTTTATCTACGCTTTCACCAAAACCAGAACCTTTAGTTGAATAGCTTAGCATTGCAATTTTTGGTTCGATACCAAACATCTTAGCTGTGATAGCAGAGTTAATCGCGATTTCTGCCAAAGCTTCAGCATCAGGATTGATATTGATGGCACAGTCACCAAATAGGTAACGCTCAGTGCCACGAACCATAAGGAAGGCACCTGAAGTACGACTAACATTTGGACGTGTTTTAATGATTTGAAGGGCTGGGCGAACAGTTGCCGCAGTAGAGTGAATAGCTCCTGAAACCATTCCATCTACCAAGCCCATGTATACCAACATAACACCAAAATAGTTCACGTCTTTAACCAAGATTTCACGAGCTTCTTCTTCAGTCATTCTTCCTTTACGACGTTCTACAAGTGATGCTACCATTTCTTCAAATTGAGGATAATGTGCTGGGTCAATTACTTCATAACCATCCATGATTCCTTCGATTTCAAGATAGATTTTAATTTTATCAGGATTTCCAAGTAGGACAGGAATAACTTCTGTTTCTTTTACGATGCGTTTTGTTGCTTGAAGAATACGTGGTTCTTCACCTTCAGGCAAAACAATACGTGCATTTTTACCAACTAGGTTGGCTTTTAAACTTTCAAAAACTTCCATGAGTTTTTACTCCTTTTTAGATAAATTATTATTTGATAACTGAGTTATAAGATTCTTAAAATCATCCGGCAGTGGACTCTCCATCTCCAACTGCTCTTCAAGAAAAGGATGATAAAACGATAAGTAATGGCAATGCAGAGCTTGACGCTCTATGCCATGTTTAAGACTACCACCATATAGGTCATCGCCAAGCAAAGGGAAACCGATATGAGAGAAATGGACACGAATCTGGTGGGTCCTTCCCGTATGTAGTTGAATATCAACAAGATGAATATTGCCATAAGACTCCACTATACGATAGGAAGTATGGGCATACTTACCACCTTTTACCACTCGTCTAGTGATAATGGAATCTTCATCTCGAGCAATCGGTGCAATGATTTCACCTTGAGGCTCCAGAAACCCATCTCCTTTAACTAAAGCAAAATAACGCTTTTCAATAGCTTTCTTCTGCAACTGCTTGTCTAGTCTAGCATGGGCATACCCGTGTTTAGCAAAAAGCATGAGGCCCGAAGTATCTCGATCTAGTCTAGTTACAATGTGGACCTGTTGATTTTCGTAGTTCTGATTCACATAATAGCCCTTGATAAAGTTAGCGATGGTATTGGAATGATTGACACTCGGAATCGAGGCCACACCAAAGGGTTTGTTTAAAATCAAGAAATGATCATCTTCAAACAGAATATCCAGTGGATAATCTATTGCTTCCAGTGTCTCGAAACCTTCCTCAGGAGGAATGTCGATGACAACCACATCCCCAATATCTAAGAGATAGGTTGCATTTTGTGGATGACCGTTTACGCGAATATCTCCACCTCGAAACTTGATTTTGGCAAGTAAACTTTTCGAGACTTCGTGTTTTTTTAAAAAGGTCTTTACCTTGACATGTTCGTCAGCAATAAATTCAAACCTCATTCATCCACCTCACCAATAAAGGCATCCTTGACACGATTCCAAAAACTAGTATGGCTTGGTGTTGCGACAAAGTGAATCTTGTGGTGGTCTATTTGGTATTCTATTCTTTCAATATTACGGTAAGAATAAATGCTATTGTCAACAGAAATCGTATGATAATCATTGCGAGTCGGTATCAATTCAATCTTATCCTTCTTAGGCACAATGATAGACGAACCTAAGGTTCGGTAGACACGATTGTTGAGACTCGCAATTTCTGTTAATTGTAGGGCCTCAATGGTAGGATGCAAAACAGCTCCACCAAGAGATTTATTATAAGCTGTACTCCCGGTTGGCGTCGATACCGTCAGGCCATCTCCTCTAAAACGTTCAAATGGCACTTGGTTAATGATAATATCGGCAACCATAGTCCTATCAGCTCTCCGAATGCTAGCCTCATTCAAAGCTCGGAAAATTTTCACTTCTCCATTTTCCAAAAATACCTTTACATTTAAAAGTGGATAAGACACACGAGCTCCAGTATCTAACTGTAAATTAGTAACCAATTGGTCCAGTTCAAAATCACGGTAGTCTGTATAGAAACCTAAATGACCCGTGTGAACACCAACGAAGCGAACCTTATCTAGCTGGTCTTCATACTTGTGAAAAGCAGACAAAAGCATCCCATCCCCACCTATGGAAATCACGATATCGGGATGTTTATCATTTAATATAAAGTTATTTTTTTTTAGTCGATCTCTTAATTCATATAAGACTCTTTGACTTTGAGGTTTGCGATTAGCGATTAGATCAATTCGTTTACCTGTATTCTTCATCGGTATCGTCACTATTACCTACCCCGTCATTTAACTTTCTATACAATGGATCAAAGAGTGCCTGTGCTTCCTGGATATCATCACGAATTTTACTCATTTCTTCATCCAATTGGTGAGAGATTCTTGCTGTAATTTCTAAGCGTTTCTTAATTTCTTCTGGAAAATCCCCTTGATATTTATAATTGAGAGAATGCTCGATGGTAGCCCAGAAATTCATAGCCAAGGTACGAATCTGAATCTCCACCAGAATCGTTCTTGCCCCCTTGATCGTGTCAACAGTATACTCAATAATCAAATGGTAAGAACGATAGCCTGAAGCCTTTCGATGAGTGATGTAGTCACGTTCTTGGACAACTCTCATGTCTTGCCTCTTACGAAGGATGGCAACAACCTCGCTCACGTCATCTACAAATTGAACCATGACGCGTAAACCTGCAATATCTTGCAAGTCCTGTTCCAATGTATCGTATCCAATCCCTCGACGAGCCATTTTTTCTTTTATACTTTCGATCGGTTTGACTCGACCAGTTACAAACTCAATTGGAGAATGTTTATTTTGTTTGCGGTATTGTTTTCGAATACCTCGGAGTTTTATCTTCAGCTCTCCGACAGCCTGAATGTAAGGATCTAAAAATTCTTCCCATTCTGTAATCATATATCTTTTTCATCCAATTCTCTATACACTTCGATTTATCTAGCTTTTGATTTTCTAGGAAAAATCTTATACAATAAATACAATGCTTATTATACCATATAATCGCTTTCAAAGATAAGGAAAAAGTTAAAAAAATGAAACATTTAGAAATTGAAATGAAAACACTCCTAAACCAGGATGAATATAAAAAATTACAAACTCACTTTTCAGGAGTCACACCTATTACACAAAAAAATTACTACCTAGACACGCCTGATTTTTACCTTCGTAAGCATAAAATTGCTATGCGCATTCGTACTTTTGAAAATAGCGCTGAATTGACCATAAAAATCCCACAAAAAGTTGGAAATATGGAGTACAATCAAGATCTAAGCCTTGAGGAAGCAAACCATTGTCTTAAAGAATGTAAACTTCCACAAGGAATGATTCTTGACGAATTGACTAGCCGTGGACTTTCAACCAGTGGCTGGGTAGTTTTAGGTTGCCTAACTACTGTTCGCTACGAAAAGCAAACTCCTATCGGACTCATGGCACTTGATCAAAGCGAATACTTTGATATTGTTGACTTTGAGCTTGAATTAGAAGTAGAAGATGGTAAGCAAGGTAGCCTTGATTTCCAAGAATTTTTACAAGTCAATGAAATCCATTACAAAAAAGCTCCTTCGAAATTGGTTCGTTTTTATAGAAAAATATGAAAAAAATACTGAAATAATCTTCTTTTTTTGATAAAAATAAAAGGGATGAAAAAAATAATAGAATCTGTTGTAGAGAACATTTATCACTAAAAGTGTTTTACTACAGCGATTCACTTAGTTTAAAGAGGACGGTTTATCGATGTCAGATACAAAAAACATGAAACTTTTCGCACTATCTTCCAACCAGGAAATTGCTCAAAGAATCGCAGATGCTGCAGGTGTTCCACTTGGAAAAGTATCTTCACGCCAATTTTCAGATGGTGAAATCCAAGTTAACATCGAAGAAAGTGTTCGTGGATATGATGTTTATATCATCCAATCAACTAGTTATCCAGTAAATAACCACTTGATGGAACTCTTGATTATGGTTGATGCTTGTGTTCGTGCTAGTGCTAATACCATTAACGTTGTACTTCCATACTTCGGCTACGCTCGCCAAGACCGTATCGCTTCTTCGCGCGAACCACTTACTGCAAAACTGGTTGCAAATATGTTGGTGAAAGCTGGAGTTAGTCGTGTATTGACTCTTGACCTCCATGCCGTTCAGGTTCAAGGATTCTTTGACATTCCTGTAGATAACCTCTATACTATTCCACTTTTTGCAAAACATTACTGTGATAAAGGTTTGACTGGTTCAGATGTGGTTGTTGTTAGTCCTAAAAACTCTGGTGTAAAACGTGCTCGTAGTCTTGCTGAATATCTTGATGCTCCAATTGCCATCATTGATTATGCACAAGATGATTCTGAACGCAGTCAAGGTTACATCATCGGTGATGTCGAAGGTAAAAAGGCAATCTTGATCGATGACATTCTGAACACTGGCCGTACCTTCTCTGAAGCAGCTAAAATCTTAGAGCGCGACGGCGCAACTGAAATTTATGCGGTTTCAAGTCATGGGCTATTCGTTAACGGTGCAGCAGAGTTATTAGATGCAGCAAATATCAAAGAAATATTGGTTACAGATTCTGTTGTGACAGAAAGTAAAAAACCTAAAAACGTACAATATATCACTGCTAGCGAATTGATTGGTGATGCCATGGTTCGTATTCATGAAAGAAAACCAGTTAGTCCACTATTTAAATAGAAATTAGGTGAGTTTTTGATTTATTTGGATAATGCTGCTACAACACCCATGTCACCTGCAGCTATTTCAGCAATGACTCAAGTCATGCAAGAAACATATGGGAACCCTTCTAGTATTCATAGCCATGGACGCCAAGCGGGTAAACTATTACGAGAAGCTCGTCAAGAACTAGCAAGTTTACTAGGAACAAAGCCACAACATATATTCTTTACCACTGGTGGTACTGAAAGCAATAATACTGCTATCATCGGCTACTGCCTTCGCCATCAAATCGTGGAAAGCACATTATCACTACTGCGATTGAGCACCATGCTGTTCTAGAACCCATCAAATACTTGGTTGAAAATTTCGGTTTTGAAGTGACTATTTTACAGCCTGAAAATCAAGAAATCACTGCAGACCAAGTCAAAAAAGCACTGCGTGAAGATACCATTCTTGTTTCTACTATGTTTGCCAATAATGAAACTGGTACACTATTACCTATTGCTGAAATTGGTGAGGTTCTAAAAAATCATCCAGCCGTCTATCATGTCGATGCGGTTCAGGCAGTTGGTAAATTAGAGATTCTTCCCGAAGAATTGGGAATTGATTTTCTCAGCGCTTCTGCACATAAATTTTATGGTCCAAAAGGAGTTGGTTTTCTCTATGCTGCATCTACAGATTTTGATTCCTACCTTCATGGTGGTGATCAAGAGCAGAAAAAAAGAGCAGGAACAGAAAATCTTCCTGCCATTGTGGGAATGGTATCAGCTCTAAAGGATGATCTTGAAAACCAAGCACAAAACTTTGAAAAGGTTCAACAACTAAAAGACACCTTCTTAAAGGAAATGGCTGAGACAGACTATTACCTCAATCAAGGAAAAGACCAGCTACCTTATGTCCTTAATATTGGATTTCCAGGTCAACGCAATGATCTACTACTCCTTCGTCTGGATCTTGAAGGAATTTCTATTTCAACTGGTTCTGCTTGTACTGCAGGCGTCGTTCAGGTTAGTCATGTTCTTCAGGCTTTCTACGGAGAAGACTCTCCTCGCTTACATGAATCCGTTCGCGTCAGCATTTCACCTCAAAACACAGAACAAGAGATGATAACTCTCGCCAATACTCTTAAAAATATCATTGGAGGATAACTCAATGGCATTCGAACAAACGATTAAACTAAAAAATTGCCGTTACGATTATACACTTAGCCCAACAGTTAAAAAATTTACGCTTAAAGATAATACTTTTTTTGAAACTAAAGTTGGTAACTATGAACTGACACGTCTTCTTGAAAAAGTCCCAAATAGTGGAGAAGGTTTCCAACTTAAGATTATCATCAACAGAGACCTGACAGGTGCAAAAATCAATATCACAGATAAATTTGGCCTTCGTTTAGTTGACATTTTTAAGTCTGAGGAAACACATATTCACCAAGAGAAATTCTACTTCTTGATGGATAGTCTTGTTGAACGTGGTGTATTTACAAAAAGTGAAAGATAAAAGGTCGTTATGTTTCGATTAACTTACAAGGATCCTTATAAAGTTGAACGTGTGCAAGAATATGAAGATTATGAAGCACTCATGCTTTCTCTATCAGGTTGTGTAACCCTTCCTGATACGACTCTTATCACTTCGTTAACACACAACGGAGTTGAGATCTATCAAGGGCTTCTTGGTGATCTCTATCGTTTTTTGAAATCTTACCACGAAAATAGCTAAACTAAGATTTTTCTTAGTTTTTTTTCGTTATTGTTGCTATTTTCACAAGCTTTATATAAAATAGTAAATAGAAAGGTTGTGATTTTGTGAAAGAAAAACAGTCTGCTATTCCTAAAGCAACAGCAAAGAGACTTTCTCTCTATTACCGTATTTTTAAAAGATTTAATGCTGAGAAAAATTGAAAGAGCTAATTCCAAACAAATCGCAGAGGCAATTGGAATTGATTCTGCAACGGTTCGTCGAGACTTCTCCTACTTTGGGGAACTTGGACGACGTGGTTTTGGATACGATGTTAAAAAGCTCATGAACTTTTTCGCTGATCTTTTAAATGATAATTCTATAACTAATGTTATGCTGGTAGGTATCGGAAATATGGGGCACGCTCTTCTCCACTACCGTTTTCATGAGCGTAACAAGATGAAAATCATTATGGCTTTTGACCTAGATGACCATCCTGAGGTTGGTACCAAGACTCCTGACGGTGTTCCAATCTATGGAATCTCTCAAATAAAGGACAAAATTAAAGATAGTGATGTTAAAACTGCTATTCTTACTGTCCCTAGTATAAAATCTCAAGAAGTTGCTGAACTATTGGTCGATGCCGGTATCAAAGGTATTCTTAGTTTCTCTCCTGTTCACCTACATCTTCCTAAAGACGTAGTTGTTCAGTATGTCGATCTTACAAGCGAACTTCAAACCCTCCTCTATTTCATGCGTAAAGAGGATTAGAAAGTGTAAATATTTATGAATAAACCAGTTATTGGGATTACAGGAAATGAAACCCCGCATCCAGATGATGAGCTTATGATGAGTTATGCGGCCAAAGGCTTTGTTGAAGGAGTTAAGGAAGCTGGAGGTATCCCCATTATCCTACCGATTGGTGATGAAGAAATGGCCAGTTACTACATTGGTTTGATTGATAAACTTATTCTAACTGGTGGACAAAATGTCGATCCAAAGTTCTACGGTGAGCCTAAAACGATCGATAGTGATGACTACCACCTTCAAAGAGATATTTTTGAGCTAGCTCTTATAAAAGAAGCCATCAAACAAAAGAAACCGATTTTTTCTGTTTGTCGAGGCACCCAGCTCTTTAATGTGGCTATGGGAGGAACTCTTTATCAAGATATTGAAAACCATTGGCAGGATACTTCAGCTGAATACACAACGCAACGTTTAGTCACCGAGTCTGATACTATTCTTCGAGAAATCTATGGAGAAATCTCTCATATCAACTCTTTCCATCATCAGAGCATTAAAGACCTTGCTCCAAATCTAAAAGTTGTCGCTCATGATCCTAAAGATGGTATTATCGAGGCTGTAACAACGACTGATGGTTTCCCTTACCTCGGTGTTCAATGGCATCCGGAATTTCTTTTTGAAAATCGCCCCAAAGATAAAACTCTTTTCGACTATGTCGTCAATGAATTGTAAAGCCTGTATCATATACAGGTTTTTTAAATCAGATCCGTCTTTTCACGGTAACTAAAGTAAGCGGAATGAGAAACAATTAGATGATCCAATAAGACCAAACCCATTAATTCGCAGGCTTCTTTAACAAGTTTCGTAACATGGTCATCATTTCTACTTGGCATAACAGCACCAGATGGATGATTATGAACCAGAATCACGGATGTTGCCATATGCTTTAAGGCATAATGGAGAATTTCCCTTGGTTCCGCAATACTTCTAGTAGCAGATCCAATAAAAATGGTTTGCTGATGAATAATTTGATTTTGTGTATTCAGATAGAGCGCCACTAGGTGCTCTTGTTTTTTATCTCCCAATTCTTGTTGCATCTTTTTAGCCAGTCTTTGACTACTAAGAATGCTCTCTGCCTCAATGGTTTCATGTTTGTGAATACGACTTCCAAGCTCAATCATTGCTTGCAATTCAATAGCTTTTACTCTACCGATACCTGATAAAGTCTGTAATTCTTGCAGGGTCATTTTTTTTAACTCAGTTAAACTATTTAATTGAGACAATACTTTCTGTGCAATTTCAAAAACGGTCGATTGACGAGTTCCTGTTCGTAATAAAATGGCTAGTAATTCCTGATTACTCAAACTTTCTACTCCTTCTGTCACCAAGCGTTCCCTTGGTAAGAGCGAATCTTCTTGAAATGAAATACTATACATAAAAATCCTCCTCACTTTATTATTCGTGAGAAGGATGCTTAATTCGATAAAAACTAGTTATTTTTAGATTTTTTCAAGCGCTAGTCGTAAATCTTCAATCAAATCGTCAACATTTTCAAGACCGATTGAGAGACGGATTTGATTTTTAGTTACTCCTGCTGCTTCTAGATCTGAGTCAGACAACTGAGCATGTGTTGTAGTTGCGGGATGAACCACCAATGATTTAGCATCTGCTACATTGGCTAAGTTTGAAAGATTTCCAAGTTGTCAATCACCTTACGAGCTTCTGCTTCTCCACCTTTAACGTGGAAAGTAAAGATTGAACCAACACCTTTTGGTAAGTATTTTTCAGCCAAAGCATGGTATGGACTATATGGAAGTTTTGGATAGTTGACCTTTTCAACTTTTGGATGGTTCACAAGGAAATCAACGATTTTCTCAGCATTTTGAACATGACGTTCAACACGAAGAGAAAGTGTTTCAAGACCTTGTAAAAGCAAGAATGAGTTAAATGGTGAAAGGGCAGCTCCCATATCGCGAAGCAATTGCACGCGAGCAGCAACGATAAAGGCTGCAGCACCAACATCACGAGTATAACTGATATTGTGGTAGCTTGGATCTTCTTCGACTAATTGAGGGAATTTTCCTGAAGCAGCCCAGTCAAACTTACCACTATCAACGATGACACCACCAATAGTTGTACCGTGACCACCGATAAACTTAGTTGCTGAGTGAACTGCAATGTCTACACCATGTGAAAAGACATTGATAAGATAAGGTGTAGCAAAAGTATTGTCTGCGACCAAAGGAATCTGATGTTTGTGAGCAATTTCAGCGATTTTTTCGATATCTGGAATGTTGATAACTGGATTACCCAAGGTTTCAATCAAAACAAGTTTAGTATTGTCTTTAATCGCTGCTTCTATTTCTTCTAGATTATCAATATCAACAAAAGTTGTGGTGATTCCATAACGAGGAAGCGTTTCTTTCAAGAGGTTAAAGGTACCGCCGTAGATGGTTGATGCTGCAACGACGTGGTCTCCTGCGTGGGCTAGAGCTAAAATTGTGTAGGTAATAGCTGCCATACCTGACGCAGTTGCAAGTGCACCTACACCACCTTCAAGGGCTGCGATACGCTCTTCAAAGGCTGATGTTGTTGGGTTAGTGATACGAGTATAGATATTACCAGCTTTTTGAAGGGCAAAGAGTTCTGCACCCTCTTGTGTATCTTCAAATACAAAAGATGTTGTTTGGTAAATAGGAACAGCACGAGATTTGTAGTCGCATCTACCACTTGACCAGCATGCAATTGAAGAGTTTCAAATTTTAATTCACGAGTCATATTTAGACCTCCAAAGATTTCATTAGGTTCATTGTATCACCTAATTCGTTCAGTTACAAATACAAGTTTGTTATATATTGGCATAAGCAAAAGCTATGGCTATTATTAGAATTGTAGAACTTTTTTCAGATAGTTTAAAAAGTTTGTATTCACTTCCTCTTTACTTTATAATGGACAGGAAGGAGAAAACTATGTCAGAAATTACACATGAAATTGATGCAAACTTTGCTGGCCGTTTAAATATCTTGCGCGCTGGCGTACTGGGAGCTAATGATGGAATCATCTCTATCGCTGGAGTTGTTATCGGGGTTGCCAGTGCGACTAACAATATCTGGATTATCTTCCTCTCAGGATTAGCCGCAATCCTAGCTGGTGCCTTTCTATGGCTGGTGGCGAGTATGTATCCGTATCTACTCAAAAAGACACTGAGGAAGCCGCTGTAGCCCGCGAACAATTACTTTTGGATAAAGATATGGAAGCTGCTAAAAAATCACTCTACGCAGCCTATCTTCAAAATGGTGAGTGTGAAACATCAGCCCAGCTCTTAACCAACAAGGCATTTCTTAAAAACCCTCTCAAAGCCTTAGTTGAGGAAAAGTACGGAATCGAGTATGAGGAATTCACTAATCCCTGGCATGCTGCTGCATCTAGCTTTATTGCCTTCGTACTTGGTAGCCTGCCACCAATGCTTTCGATTACTGTCTTTCCAAGTGACTATCGAATCCCTGCTACTGTCTTTATCGTAGCGATTTCTCTATTAGTTACCGGCTACACCAGTGCAAAACTTGGAAAAGCTCCAACAAAAACAGCCATGATTCGTAACCTCTGTATCGGTTTGTTGACCATGGGAGTTACCTATCTATTAGGACAGTTGTTTAGTATTTAAAAAAGATACCGCTCGGTATCTTTTTTTGCTATCAAAATATAGACAGTTAATTTGATTTACCAAAACCAACCTTCGTCATCATTGATAGGTTGGGCTTCTTTGATCTTGCGTGGGCCTGTTCCATACATTTCAGCCTCGATGTCTTCTTTTGTTGGTAGGATCGAAGCTAAGATAATGTAGATAATGATTCCGAGTCCAAAGTTTGCGATTGTAAAGATTGCAAAAAGGAAACGAACTAGGGTTACATCAAGATTCCACTTATCAGATAGACCAGCTAGTACACCTGATATCATGCGATTTCTTCTCATTTTATAAAATTTGTATTCATAATTTATTCCTCTTTCGGATTTCTTAATCTTAGTATAGCACTAAGCTAGATTTGCTACATCAGTCCTTAGGCCGATTTAACAAGAGGAGCTTTCCACGACAGACGCCACAACGATAGCGCTTGGTATCGATTTTTCGCTTTCTTTGATAGATTTGCTGACAAGTCTGACAAGTATAGACTATGCTTGGCTTTTGACTGGCACTTGATAAGGGAGGAACAAAGCGGAGACCGTCTACCTCTTTTAAAAGTTGCTTAAAGGCTAAATCCTTATGCTGATAGCCCTTGCCTTCAAAGTAAAGATGGTAATGGCAGAGCTCATGACGAACAATTTTACGAAAAACCTCTAAACCAAGTTCTTGATATACTTTGGGATTGAAATCCAAATGACCATCTTTTGGGAAAAATCGCCCACCTGTCGACCGTAGACGAGTATTCCACTGAGCTTGATGTTTGAAAGGTTTTCCAAAATCTTCTAAAGAGACCTGTTTAACGTAATCAGTTAGATTCATCTGGTGCAAGAAGCGACAGATTCACTTTTTCGCGGTCAGCATCGATTTTCTTCACCCAAACGGTTACCAAATCACCGACAGACACTACCTGACTTGGATGTTTGATAAATTTCTTACTCATGTGAGAGATATGAATGAGACCGTCCTCATGGATGCCGATATCAACAAAGGCACCGAAGTCAACGACGTTGCGCACAACTCCCTCAAGCTTTTGGCCAACTTGTAAGTCTTTGATATCCAAGACATCCTGACGAAGGACTGGAGCATCAAAGGAATCACGGAAATCACGACCTGGTTTGAGAAGGTCAGCGATAATATCTTTAAGTGTTTCTTGACCGAGTTCTAGCTCTTGAGCCATTTCTTTAATAGAAACAGATTTGAGTTTTGCTTGCGCTTCTTCATTTAGGTCTTTAATATCCAAGCGTTTGAAGAGTTCCTTGACCGCGGCATAGTTTTCAGGGTGAACTCCTGTATTGTCAAGGATATTGCTACTTTCAGGGATACGGAGGAAACCAGCAGCCTGCTCAAAGGCCTTAGCACCTAGACGAGGAACCTTCTTGATTTGAGCGCGTGAAGTGATTTTACCTTCTTCCTCACGATACTTAACAATATTTTCTGAGATGGTTTTGTTTAGTCCTGCGACATGTGAAAGCAAGGCTGGACTAGCTGTATTGATATTGACACCGACTTGGTTAACAACTGTATCCACCACAAAATCAAGACTTTCAGATAGTTTTTTCTGACTAACATCGTGCTGGTACTGGCCGACACCTATGGATTTGGGATCGATTTTAACCAATTCTGCAAGTGGGTCTTGCAAACGACGAGCAATAGAGATGGCTGAACGTTTTTCAACGGTTAAATCTGGAAACTCTTGACGAGCAAGTTCGCTGGCAGAGTAGACAGACGCACCACTCTCATTAACAATGACATAGCTAACTTCTGGAAACTCTTTCAGAACTTCTGCAACAAAGGCTTCACTCTCACGGCTAGCAGTTCCATTTCCGATTGCAATGATTTCAACACCGTATTGGCCAATCAAATCTGCCAAATCACGCTTAGCTTCTTCAATCTGACGAGCTGAAGCTGGTTTAACTGGATAAATGACTTGCGTTGTCAACATTTTCCCAGTCGCATCAACGACCGCGAGCTTGGCACCTGTACGAAAGGCAGGGTCAAATCCAAGAACCACGCGCCCTTTTAGTGGTGCTACCAGAAGAAGATTACGGAGGTTTTCTGAGAAGAGTTGAATAGCTCCTTCTTCTGCCTTTTCTGTCAATTCAGTACGAATACGGCGCTCAATAGCTGGCAGTACCTTCTTCTTAACAGATTGCTGAATCACTTCGTCTATATAAGCATTCTTAACCTTGAAACGAGCAGCAAAGAAGGCTTGAATGCGATCAGTCGCGTGCTCAAAACCAATTTTCAAGATGCCCAACTTCTCACCACGATTAAGGGCAAGTGTACGGTAGCCCTGCATGGTTGCTATAGTTTCTGAGAAATCATAGTAAATTTGAAATACTAGCTTTCATCTAGGCTTTCGTCTTTGACTTGTGAAGTAATCTTAGAATGTCTAAGGACCTCTTGATAAGTCATTGAACGCAAGTTGACATCTTCAGATAGAGCTTCAACCAAGATATCAACTGCACCCGCTAAAGCTTCTTGTGGAGTCTCAAAACCTTCACAGACAAATGTTTCTGCTTCTTTTTCTAAGTCAGAAACATTTTGTAAGATTAAGCGAGCAAGAGGAAATAGTCCCGCCTCACGAGCAATCGTTGCCTTGGTGCGACGTTTTTCCTTATAAGGAAGATAAAGTTCTTCAACATCTGCTAATTTTTCAGCTGCTAGAATCGCTTCTTCCAATTCCTTGGTTAACTTGCCTTGCTCTTTGATTTTCGCTAAAACAGCTTCTTTACGATCATTGAGAGCAGTTAGGCTTTTATCAAGGTCGATAATAGCTTTAATAGCCACTTCATCCAAGCTTCCAGTCATATCCTTGCGGTAACGAGCAATAAAGGGAATGGTTGCTCCTTCTGCTGTCAAAGACAAGACCGTATCAATTTGCTTTAAGGTTACACCCAAATCTTGGGAAATTTTTTCATATTTTTTATCCATGAGACTATTATACCATAAGGAAGAAAGCTTGTTTTCATTAATGTCACAGTTAGCTTGGTATTTGTTGAAGATAAAAATTCATTTGTCTTGTCAATTTAAAATTAAACCTTTTGGCTGAAATAATAGTATAATAGAGGAAACAATAAGAATTGAGGTATGCCTAATGGCTGTTAAATTTACAAACTGATGACTTAGATAAAATGTTCGAAGAGTTCGCTAAACTTCCTGATTTGAAGCAAGTGACATTTCCAGATGGCAAAGAAAAGAAAGATAAGGCAGAAAAGAAAAAATAGATGACAATCTTTCAAAGTCTGCCTTCAAGTATTTTACAGGCTGGCGCTATCTTTTTATCAATCATCATTGAAGCCCTACCCTTTGTCTTAATTGGTAGCATCATCTCTGGTGCTATTGAAGTCTACATCACTCCTGAAAAAGTTTATCAATTTCTCCCTAAAAATCGTTTGGGGAGGATCTTTTTTGGTACATTTATAGGGTTTCTCTTTCCCTCTTGTGAGTGTGGAATTGTTCCGATCATCAACCGTTTCTTGGAGAAGAAGGTTCCAAGCTATACAGCTGTTCCATTTCTAGTAACCGCTCCTATCATCAATCCCATCGTACTTTTTGCAACTTATTCAGCCTTTGGTAATTCATTTAAAATGGTCTTACTCCGCGCTTTAGGTTCGATTCTTGTTGCTACTATATTGGGTATCTTACTTGGATTTTTCTGGGAAGGATCGATTCAAAAGGAAAATAGGCTGGCTTGTCATGAACATGATTTTTCTCATTTGACAAAAGATCAGAAATTTCTTCAGGTCTTTATCCAAGCTATTGATGAATTCTTTGATATGGGACGTTATTTGGTTTTTGGCTGTCTGTTTGCTAGCATAGTCCAGGTTTATGTACCAACTCGTATTCTGACATCAATTAGTGCAACACCACTACTTGCTATTGTTCTCTTGATGGTTCTATCCTTTCTTCTATCACTCTGTAGTGAAGCTGATGCCTTTATTGGCTCTTCTCTTCTCTCTAGTTTTGGCTTTGCTCCAGTTCTTGCCTTTCTGGTTATAGGTCCTATGCTTGATGTCAAGAACTTAGTCATGATGAAATTATCTCAAAACTCGCTTTATTTGGCAGTTCATGACCATTGTGACTCTTGTTGTTCTTGTCTATTCTTATCTAGTCGGTGTGATGCTATGATACGATTTATCATTTTGTCTAGCTATTTTGTCTTAACCCTTTATCTGCACCTATCAGGTAAGCTCAATCAGTATCTAAACCTCCGCTACACTTATCTGGCTTATATCACAATGATTTTATCTTTTTTACTAGCCATTGTTCAAGCCTATATTTGCTTCAAGCGTTTGAAAGAACATAGTCACTTACACAGATTTTCAGCCAAGCTTGCTAGTTTTGTCCTCTTAAGTTTGCCCTTGTTAGTTGGATTTACTTTCCCAACTGTCGAGCTGGATTCCCAAACAGTATCTGCTAAAGGCTATTATTTCCCACTTTCAGAAGGAACAGACAAGGCAATCCAAGCAAGTGAAGGTACGAGCAGTCAGTATCTTAAGCCGGATACCAGTCGCTTTTATTCACAAACAGCTCATGAAAACACCATTCGCAAAAGTGCTGATAAATACTTAGCTCAATCTAGTATTGTCATCAAGGACGAGAATTACTTGGAAATAATGGAAGATATTTATGATTATCCAAATGAATTTGAAGGCAAGGAAATCGAGTTCACAGGCTTTGTTTACAATGATCCCAGTCACAGCGATAGTCAATTTGTCTTTCGCTTTGGTATTATGCACTGTATCGCTGATTCGGGAGTTTTCGGCCTCTTGACCACAGGAAATACCAATCATTATGAGAATAACACCTGGGTAAGAGTTAAAGGAAAGATTAGCAATCGCTATCACAAGGAACTTAACCAAGTCCTTCCAACACTCGAAGTTCAGTCTTTCATCAAAGTGGACAAACCAGAGAATCCGTATGTTTACAAAGAATTTTAAAAAGTAGCCTGACTGGGCTACTTTTTCTTGTTTAGTAAGGTTGAATGTTTGACGTATTCAAAAGATTAGTTTTCTGCATTACAGAATTCTAATACTGTCTGTTTATCTATTTTTTTACTTTTAGGATTTAAACATCCAAGCTTAATTTTTGCCATTAGCAATAAATGAATGTTCTGAGATCCATTTGGTGTAGCCAGCTAACCGTTCATCTGTTAAAGATTCTACTGCGATAGTAACACACATATCGACCGCTTCTTCAACTGTTACAGAAAAAAACTATAACCATTCAACTGTAGAAATTGCACCAAAACGAAGAAAGCAGTTCGTTTTTTTAGCATTAGCAAAAACATGCTTCTTGATCAATTGGACAAATAGTATCGTTGCCTTATCAAAAAAATTGTTGGATAAAGAGGTTTGCCAAAAACAAATTGTTCTGGTAAATTGACAATCATATTTAAGGCAGAAGGACTAACTGTCTGAATTTTTTTCATTAGGTGAATAACGTTGAATTGTTAAAGCATTGATTTTTCTCGATTTGCCTTTCTGTTAGATAGACTGTCATTTTTTTCCACCAAAGCTTTAAAAAAACATCATCATATTCATCAAAGATTTTTGTCCAAATTTAAGTCAAAGGCATCATCAGATACATAAGAAATCTGATGTCCAGACTCTTCGGGAGTAAAGATAATTTCGCCACTTGGTAACAATTTTTGCTTCGTATTTAACACCACTTGGAATATTGAATTCACTTGGAATGGTGATGGTGATTGAATTTCCTTGTTTTCTTGTTTTTACTACCATCTGATTTCCTCCTTTGAAGTATTATAACAAATAATTACCGTAATTACAATGATAGAATATCAGTTAAAATAATTCAGCTTGAGAAATTTCTGCTAAAAAAACTCATCCGAATAAACCGAATAAACATTTAGATCAGGCGCTTTGTGGTCGTTCATTGCTTGACCACATCAACAAGTCCAGTTTCCCTTATCTAACCTCAATCACGACTTAATTCTTTAAGGAAAAAAATTGATTGAGATTTTTTTCCTGTCTCTTTTATCCTTGCTAACACTAAGTCCATTTTATCATTTACTTTATCAAAAAAATTACTATAGTATCTACAGAAAAAAGCTAGAGTTCCACAATTGGGAACCTCTAGCTTTTTTGTATCTGAGAACTATTTTGTCTCAGACTTTTTATTATCTTTTAAAGCTCTGACTTCTTCCGCTCCAATCTCATCTCCCGCCTTGTCGAAGAGATTAATAGCGTGACTAAAATAATCATAGGATTTACTCGAATCAAGTTTTCGATAAATCTCTCCCAATCCTCTATAAGCGCAGGCCTGAGCGATAAGATCATCTGTCTTTAAGGCTGAGTCTAGCGACTGCTGCATATAAAACTCCGCTTCAACTAGTTGACCTAACTTTAATCGTAAATAACCTTGCTCATAGTCATTAACAGAATTTTTGAGAGAATCCCCTGAAAAAACTTGTTCAATAACTTCTCGCTCTTTTTCGATATAGCTAAGAGCTGTCTGAAAATCATTCATTTCACGATAGACCATGGCCAATTGATGATACGCGATGTGTTCATTTTCACGATCCTTTTCTGTAATAGCCAAGTGGAGATGACGTTGGTAAACCTCTAAACAGTGCTCATACTTTTTTTCGTACAAATAGATATAACCCATCAAGTTTAAAAGACTGTAATCTTTACAAGTTGCTAGGCAAAACTCTGCTTGAACTAATTGCTTAGCTTCATTAATTTTTCCCTCAAATAATAATTCCCAAGCTTGATTCATTAAAAGACTCCTATCTATTCTAGAACGATAATTACCTAAACTAAAAATACAAACAATTATCTCACAATATCTTTATACATATCTGGTCTTCTGTCTCTAAACAATCCCCAATTTAGGCGCTCGTTTGCTCCCTTGTCAAGGTCATAAGTGGTTAAGAGGATTGCTTCATCTTGTCGTTCGGCTTGACTTAAAATAGCTCCTGTTTCATCGGTCATAAAGGATGAACCGTAGAAATTAAGGCTAGAACTTTGCCCTCCATTTCCTCGCAAGGTTGTACTTCTTCCAAACCATAACGATTAGCCGCAATAACTGGGACGATATTTGCTGCAGCGTGTCCCTGCATGGTGCGTTGCCAATGACCACAACTATCTGTATCCAAAATAGGCTCCGAACCAATGGCTGTTGGGTAAAAGAGTAATTCTGCGCCATTTAAGGCAAGACAACGGGCAGTTTCAGGGAACCACTGATCCCAGCAGATGCCAATACCAATCTTGGCATAGCGAGTATCCCAGACCTTGAAACCAGTATTTCCTGGAGTAAAATAGAACTTTTCTTGATAATAATGGTCATCAGGAATGTGAGTCTTCCGATAAACACCTAGTACTTCTCCATCAGCATCAATGACAGCTATCGAATTATACAAGACATTACCATCTTTTTCATAAAAACTAATGGGCAATACGACCTTTAGTTCCTTGGCAATCACTCTAAAATGCTGAATAGCTGTATTTTCTGTCACCGACTGGGCATACTGGTAGTAGTCATACTGACGTTCCTGACAGAAATAGGGACGTTCAAATAATTCAGGCAAAAGAATAATTTGTGCGCCTTGTTCTGCAGCCTGACGTACTAAACGTTCAGCTGTTTGGATATTCGTTTCCACATCCTTAGCGCATTGCATCTGAATAGCTGCAACCGTTACATTTCTCATCTTTTTCTCCTATTCTGGAATTTGTTGGGTAATACAGTGGATATTTCCACCACCTAAAAGAATATCTCTTGCAGGAATTCCTACGACTTCACGGTCTGGGAAACACTTACTCAGGATATCCAAGGCCACTTGGTCGTTTTCGTCCTGAAATTGTGGTACCAAGACAGATTTATTGGCAATATAGAAGTTCACATAGGATGCTGCTAAACGCTCACCAGCATAGCGTTCCTCTTCGCCTTCTTCATAAGTATAGCCCGGCAAATCTTCTTCCGTAACTACTTGATGGATAGCTGGAATCGGAAGTTTATGAATGGTAAAGGAACGCCCCTTTGCATCTGTTTCCGTCTCTAAAAGAGCTAAATCTGCAGCAGACATGGCATACTGGGGATCGTCTTGGTCGTCCGTCCAAGCTAAAACAACCTCAGCAGGACCAACAAAGGCTGCTACATTGTCGACATGTTCATTGGTTTCATCCTGATAAATACCGTAAGGTAGCCAGATGACTTTTTCAGCTCCAAGACTCTCTAGTAAGGTCTTTTCAATCTCCTCTTTAGTCAGGTGAGGATTGCGACCCGGACTGAGAAGGCAACTTTCTGTGACAAGTATAGTTCCTTGGCCGTCACTGTGTATAGCGCCACCTTCCAGTACAAAAGGTTTGGCATCGTAAACAGGTATCTCTAAGACTTCTGCATAGCGACTGGCCACTTGGTCATCTGCTTCATAGTCTTGATAAAGACCGTCATATGAGCCACCCCAAGCATTGAAAGACCAATCTACCGCCAACTTTTCCCTTTTATCATTAAGGAGAATGGTTGGACCAGTATCACGAGCCCAGGCATCATTTGTTGGGATATCTAGATAAACGACTTGGGCTCCAAGAAAGGATTGGGCTTCAGATAGATAGTCCTGCTCCACTAAGAGGTAAACAGTTTCCCCTTCTGCTATGGTCTTGATAATCTGTCTAAAAGCTTTTTTAGCAGCCTTGCCTTGAAAAGGCCAAGATCCTGGTCGTGTTGGCCATATCATGAGAGTCCCATGGTGGGGTTCATATTCTGCTGGCATACGATATCCTAATTTCTTTGGACTGTGCATTATGATAATCTCTCCTTAAAGTCTTGGTAACCAAAGGCCTTAACTAGACTGCATTCACCCTCTTTATCCATGAGATACAAACTTGGAAGTCCAATCCCGTTAAAGGTATTATTTTTGACAAAGGAGTAGATTGCCATGTCCTCAAAGTAAAGTCGATCCCCAATTTCAACTGGATTTTCAAAACTATAGTCACCAATGATATCTCCTGTTAGACAGGTATCGGAAGAAAGTCTATAAGTATAAGTTTTTTCTTGCGCTTCAAATCCATTTCTCAATGGGGGGCGATAAGGCATTTCAAGGACATCTGGCATATGGCAGCTTGCTGAGGCGTCTAGCACCAAGGTTTCAATCCCATTTTCAACGATGTCTAAGACTTCAGTAGCCAAATAACCAGCATTAAGAGCAATGGCTTCTCCGGGTTCGATATAAACGTCAAGGTTATAGGTTTCTCGAATTCGTTTAATCTCAGAAATCAGTAAATCCACATCATAGTCATCTCTTGTAATGTGATGTCCACCGCCCATATTGAGCCATTTAACGTGATGCAAGTACTGTCCAAACTGCTCTTCTACAGCTTTCAAAGTTGTTTCTAAATCATCTGCCCCTTGCTCACAAAGAGTATGAAAATGAAGTCCGTCCACCAAGTCTAGCAAATCACTAGGTATCTTGTCCGAAGTAACTCCAAAACGAGAGCCAGGTGCACAAGGGTCATATAGCGCGTGATCTCCCTGAGTAGAACACTGAGGATTGAGGCGTAGACCTACACTAATACCAGCTTCCCGACAAGTTTGACCGTATTTTCGTAATTGTCTCTCTGAGTTAAAAACAATGTGATCAGATATTTGAAGCAGCTCTTCCATATCAGATTCCTTGAAAGCTGGCGCAAATACATGGACTTCCCCCGGGAACTCTTCTCGCCCTAGCTTAGCTTCATAGAGTCCACTAGCTGTCGTACCAGAGAGATACTGGCTAATCAAAGGATAGGTTTTATAGAGGGAATAGGCCTTTTGAGCTAGCAACACCTTACAGCCTGCCTTTTCTTGAACCTCTTGTAGAATGCGGCAATTCTCTTCTAATTTTCCTAAGTCAATGATATAAGAAGGTGTTGGTACTTGTTCTAACTTCATTAGTCCACCATTTGTGGATTTTCAACCACAACCCATGGCAAACCGTATTTATTCAAGGCTTCCATGAATGGATCTGGATCCAACTCTTCAAGATTATACACTCCTGGTTGTTTCCAAGTACCATCCATCACTAGTTTTGTTCCAATCATGGCAGGAACACCTGTTGTGTAAGAAATTGCCTGTGAACCAACTTCTGCGTAGCACTCCTGATGGTCACAAACATTGTAGATGTAGATAGTCTTTTCAACACCATCTTTGACACCTGTAAAGATACAACCAATATTGGTTTTTCCAACTGTACGTGGGCCGAGGCTTGCAGGATCTGGAAGCAAGGCTTTCAAGAATTGGATTGGCACAATTTCTTGACCGTTAAAGTTAATAGTATCTGTACGAAGGAGCCCAACGTTTTCCAAGCATTTCATGTGCGTTAGATAAGATTGGCCAAAAGTCATAAAGAAACGGATACGTTTAACTCCTGGAATGTTTTTAGCCAGTGATTCAATTTCTTCGTGGTGAAGAAGATACATGTCTTTTTGTCCAACTTGAGGGAAATCATATTCACGTTTGATAGACATTGCTTCAACTTCGACCCATTTTCCATCTTCCCAGTAAGAACCTGGTGCAGAAACCTCGCGGAGGTTGATTTCTGGATTAAAGTTGGTCGCAAATGGATAACCGTGGTCCCCACCATTACAGTCTAAAATGTCTATATAGTGGATTTCATCAAAGTAGTGTTTCAAAGCATAAGCTGAAAAGACGCTGGTTACCCCTGGGTCAAAACCAGAACCAAGAAGAGCTGTCAAGCCTGCTTCCTTAAATTTTTCTTGATAAGCCCATTGCCATGAGTAATCAAAGTAAGCCGTAAAACCAAGCTCCTTACAACGTTTCTCATAGATGGCACGCCATTCTGGGTCTTCTGTGTCTTCAGCCTCATAGTTGGCTGTGTCGATATAGTGAACTCCCGTTGCTAAGCAAGCGTCCATAATGGTCAAATCTTGGTATGGTAGAGCTACGTTCAAAACAGCTTCTGGCTTGTAGCTTTCAATTAAGGCAATTACTTCTTCAACCTTATCAGCATCAAGAGCAGCTGTTTCAATTTTAGTACTTGTTTTGCCTTCTAATTTAGCTTTCAAGTCATCACATTTTGACTTGGTACGGCTAGCAATCATAATCTCTTTAAAAGTTTCACTATCTTGGCAAATCTTTGAAATAGCAACTTGGGCAACGCCCCCACATCCAATAACTAATAAACGACTCATTTTTTTCCTTCCTCTTCTTCTAAAATGTCTTCTACATATTTAGGCAACATAAAGGCACCAACATGTAAGTTTGCAGTATAGTATTCCGTGAAAAGCTGGCGTTTTTTCCAGCCTTCCTTGTCAAAATCTTTGATAGGGTGGTATTTTTTCGATGCAAATCCAAACAACCAATAGCCAGCTGGACTGGTTGGGATATGCGCCTGATAGACCCGGCTGATTGGAAAGGCTTGATTAACCTTACGGTGCATGCTTCGGCAAGCCGACTCATCTTCGTCAAAGAAAGGACTACCATGCTGATAGATCATGATACCGTCCTCTTTGAGAGCTCGATAACTATTGCCGTAAAATTCCTTGGTAAAGAGACCTTCTGTATGTCCAAATGGATCAGTGGCATCGTTGATGATAATATCGTAATCATCTTCACAGTTTCGTAAAAACGAAGTCCATTTTGATAATAAATGGTAACACGAGGATCATCAAGACCAGCAGCAAAGTCTGGAAAATACTCTCGACAAACCTCAACCAGCATCTCATCTGGTTCCACGATATCGATTTGTTCCAATTCTGGATAGAGAGTTAATACTTGGGCAACACCACCGTCACCACCCCCAATAACCAAGACTTTCTTAGGATTAGGATGGACAGCCATTGGAACGTGAACTGTCATTTCGTTGTAGACAAAGTCATCTGCATCTGAAAACAAGACATGCCCATTTAAAATCAAAATCTTACCAAAAGCTGGTGTATCTAAGACTTCAATATCCTGCCATTCACTTTTACCAGCGTAAAGTTGTTTGGCTGTTCTCAAGGATAATTTCACATCTGGAGTATGAACTTCAGAAAACCATAAATCCATCTAGTTCTCCTTTCTCTCAATGACATTGATGTGATTGACCTCTGGATCTTCCGTTCCTTGGAGGGAACAACCACGTTCTTTGGCGAATTGGATATAATCGACAAGACCTTTTGTAATGCGTTCACCTGGCGCTAGAATTGGAATACCTGGAGGATAGCACATGACAAATTCCCCGCATACTTGACCAACGGACTCGTCCAAGGTTAAGCTTCTTCTTTCTGAATAAAAGGCTTCCTGAGGAGATAGAACCAACTCGGGCTGGATATATTCTCCAGCAATCAAGTCCTTCCCATCTCGTGAGTAGAGTCTCTTGATATCAGCTAGCGCACCCACCAAGCGTTCAATGTCTTGAATGCGGTCACCAATTGAAATGTAGGCCAAGATATTCCCAATATCACCAAACTCAATCTGAATATCATATTCGTCTCGCAGGAGATCATAAACTTCAATACCTGTTAGACCAATCCCCTGAGTGTAGACTGACAACTTAGTAACATCAAAATCACAGACAGACACACCGTCTACTAGCTCTTTTGAGTAGGCATAGTAGCCACCGATGGCATTGATTTCACGACGAGCATACTCAGATAGCTCAATGACCTTCTCAAAGGATTCTTTACCACGAAGGGCCAGATTGCGGCGTGAAATATCCAAACTAGACATTAGTAAGTAAGATGCTGATGTTGATTGGGTCAGGTTAATGATTTGACGCACGTACTCAGGATTCATCTGATCCCCAACTAAAAGAAGCGAGCTTTGAGTCAAGCTACCACCGGACTTGTGCATGGATACAGCTGACATATCTGCTCTTGCATCCATAGCGGATAGGGGAAGTTTATCTGTAAGTGCAGATGGGCCCCGTGCGCCTCATCTACTAAGACTTTCATTCCTGCAGCGTGAGCCATCTCTGTTAGCCCCTTAAGATCTGAACAAATCCCATAGTAGGTAGGATTGTTAATTAGGATAGCCTTGGCATCTGGATGTTCCTGAATAGCTTGTGCTACACGCTCATTTTCAAGCCCCAAAGCAATACCGATTTTTGGATCCACACTCATCTCAATATAAATGGGAATAGCGCCACATAAAACGAGCGCATTGATAGCTGACTTATGAACATTTCGAGGAAGGATGATCTTATCTCCAGCTTTACAGGTGGAGAGAATCATAGTTTGAACAGATGAGGTTGTGCCCCCAATCATTAAAAAGGCATGAGCAGCACCAAAAGCTTCAGCCGCTAGTTCCTCAGCTTCTCGGATAATCGAAATGGGATGCCCCAGGTTGTCCAAGGGCTTCATAGAATTGACATCAATACCTACGCATTTTTCCCCTAAAAGTTCAACTAACTCTGGATTCCCACGGCCACGCTTGTGACCAGGTACGTCAAACGGTACAATTCTTTTCTTTCGTAACTTGACCAACCCCTCATAGATGGGAGCTTGGTTTTGATTTAACATTATAAAGACATACTCCTTTATCATATTTTTTAAACCTTAACCATGCAAGGCTCTAAAGGATACTTATGAAAAAAGAGCAGGTTGGCACCTGCTCTACAATCTACTGACGTGTTTATGTTTGTTTCTTTTGAGTATGTCTGTTCCTGATGTTTCCTAACTCTCTAGTAGCAAATATTACGTACTTTATTGATCGTTTCACAAGATGACGTGTGCTTTCACCACACTAACAAATCTATACGAATTAGGACAAGTGTCCTAACATCAACTTATAAAAGTAGGCTTTTAACCCTATCAATAATGTGGCTTTTCAACCACGCTTCGGCATTCAACCCTGCCTGTCCGTAGGCATTTTTTACTCGGGTTTATATTTACTAGAAAACATCATCTCATTTTCTAAGCTTCATTACTATATCATGTTTTCGTATTCTTGTAAAGTATTTTTAGAAACTTTTTAAACAATTTAATATTTTGTTCGTTAAATTGCTTTTAATTTTAAAATGAAATCGTTTTTAAATTTAAAGCAAAAAAATAAAAAAAGGAACTAAATCAAGTAGCTCCTTTAATGAATCCGTAAGCATAATCAACTATTCAAAATCCTATCTACTCATCTCGTGCTACTTGAACAGCTAGCTCAAAATCAGTCATCAAGTAATTTTCATCCAGACGGATGAGACTATAATACTCATTCCAAAATAGAGAGTCACTGTTGCTGGACCACTGTAATCCATACCACAATTGAGTGACATCACTTGTATGTGATGGGGGGATTGACCATAGATGCTTCTTGAAAGTTTCTTGAACAAGAGAAAGGTCCAGTCGCTTAGTTAAGTCCAGTTCATCTAATTTGAGAGTGATAGAATGTTTTTTAGCTTCTTCAATACTGTCCTTATTAAATCGAATCTGAATAACCTTAGAATCTTCTAGAATAACATCCTTATCTTCTGCCCCGTAAAAGGAAATACTCCCCAGTACTATGCCATCTTTTGCCAGGAGATAGGGAGCGTAAGGGACTGCATTGCTATCAAGTCTGAAGCCTTTTTCGATAGTGACTGATTTATCTCCTGAATACTTTTGGAAATTGCCATCTGTCAGGAGGTCTTCGTAGTCGCTAGCACCATCACCTTGTCTTACATAGATATCAAATCCAGCTTCCATCAGATCGCTTGCTTTTGTTTCTGCTAACGTGATTTTACTTTCATTAATTTGCAAAATCGGTGCTTGAGGTGGCAAACCAATTGTGAGATTAAACATGACTCCTACTAGAAAGACCATCAAGGTTATAAGGAGAGCAAGCATAGACTTCCCAGTCCTTTTTCTTGCATTGAAAAGGGCCATTAGAGCAGGTAGGAGGATCATTTTGGATAAAATAGAATTCCCAACTCCACCTCTATTTAAGGTCTGAAAAGCAAACATCCCCGCGATTGCAATCAGGGACAGGTAGACCAAAATCTCGCCTAGACCCAGTTTTTCTGTTCGCGTTTGTTGATTTACAGGGGTTTCGTACAATGACTGCCCATTCTCTTTCCTCTTTTTTAGAAAGAGATAAAACCCCAGACCAAGTAGCAGATTAAAGATTGCAAAAACTATTAAAGTACCTATTATCGCCGTTCTAGCCATGGCTCTCTACTCCTTTATGTTCTCTCTCAAATCTTATCTTTCTCTTTAGCACCCAATTCCCAACTAATAAAACCAGCAAGAAGAAGGGGCCGCCTTCTATGACCACAATGGGCAAAGCCAGTAGAGCAATCATCAAAAAACTAGCTTTCTTTTGCCGCCAACTACCGCCCCATTCTCCGTTTATCAGTCCACCTAAATAGTCGACGTAGTCAGTAAACCAAGCCAATAAGGGATTTTGAAAGTCACTAGCCCTAAGGTAAATGAACAAAGCAGAATTTAGCAAAACATAAAGAATTCCAAGGACTAGAATAATCTTTTGACTAAATCGAGTAGCCTCTAGAACAATTCTTTCTCGGTTCTCTGGTTTTATTTCCTTGATACTTGGATTTTTACAAGATAATTTTTCAAATCTATAGACCAGAAATCGGTAGAGATAATACTTTTTTATATTACGCTTCATAAAAACCTCATTCTAGGTGGAGAAATCAATCGAAAATCATCTTCTAAACTTCTAATTTCAAGGAATTTCCTTCCAAATAGACGGCTTTTGACTCAGTGATTTTGATTTTTTGATCTTCTGAAAAGCCAATGGTTTCACCGTCCTTTAAGGTGACATCACTGCCTAAAACATACTGAAGAATAGACAGGAGGAAATAATATAAGTCGTCGCTATCCATAGGGGAGTCGATAATTTCAATCTCAGTTTTTCCAAACTCTTTCAAACCATAAGTGTAAATACTAGTTTTATCTGCCTGGTTGATAATCCCCATATAGATCCAGAGTTGAAGGGGAAGCATTTCTTCTTTCAAAAGGTCAGCTAGGTCTAGATAAAGATCTTTGGGCAAGAGCAAAGTGGTAGAACCCTGATAAATACCAATAGCTGATTGACTAGTTTTTAGAATAGAGGCATTGACTTTAGTTAATAAGGAATAAGTTTCTACTGGCGAAAGATTGTCAGACAAAATAGAAACAATGGCGTGTTGTGTGTGCTCCTGTGTTTCCTTCTCAACATCCTGCCAGAGGTAAGAATAGGCATACAATTCCTCAAATTCTTGACTTGGGATAGGAAGATCCATCAATGCCAAAGCAACGAGAGCACCATCAATCACAAAGGTTGCACTAGAATCATCCCCAGAAACTTCAGAAATTTCAAGGCCCCAGTGAGCTTTTAATTCCTGAACAACCTGGTCTAAAGAATAGGCCTGCTTGCCTTTGAAGAGGGGCATGGACAAGGTAAGGGGCTTTTTCTTCTCTGTATTCTCTTTTTTACCAGTAAATAGTTTTTTCAAAAATTTCATAGGACTTCTCCTTTTTTACATATCAGTTGGGAAGCAAAGCTATCTTGGTCAAAGTGAGTCGAGATACCAAGTTTCCTCATCCTCAAAACTGTAAAATTTCTCATCAAGTAGCCAATTTCCATCCACCAATTTAAGTACAAACTGATGCTTCATTTCTAAAGCTTCTTGATAATGGGTGATGACTCTTGCTTCTTCACCTTTTGTCATGATAAAATCGACAGAAAAATCATTCGTTTGAACATAGTTATACTCACTTGGGGAGCCATAAGAATTTCGAACTCCTCCTTCCAAGCATTTTCGAGTCACTTGTCCAGTCATAAGTTGGATTTGTCTATGAAAATAGTCATCCATAAGATCATTCCACTTTGGATGAACTTGATTTGCTGGGATGCTAAGGGCTTCTTTTTCCTTATCCAGTGCTCTGTTACGCTCAAAAATTTCCTCTTCTAACAAGGTTAAACTTTTGAGTAAATCAAGCAATGGTGGGATGATTATTTCCACCATAGCTCGATAGTTTTTCAGGGTATATTTTTATAGTTCACTCTCATGATTACTCTCTTAACTCTCCTGGATTAATTGCTTTAATTCTAGGTCTGAAAGAAAGCCTTCCATGTAGAGCTTCCTAAGTAAATCTTTATCTACGGTAATTTCATAATAGTCAGTCACAAACTCATGAAATCTCTCAAAGCTATCAAAAAGGTATGAAAGCAACCACTCTCCACCATCCTGGCCTTGGTAAGTCTGTTGATGTGCTTGACCGTCATACCAGATAAAAAAGGTTGTTTCATCTTTTTGATCTTCAGAATAAAGTGAGAGATACTTTTCATCCAGTCCTTTATAAAAACCATCAATGATGTCTTGATTCCACTCGTCAGCAGCAAACTGGCTTAAACTACTTTCATGATCAAAGCCTTTTATAAGGATCATTTTATCAGTTAAAATCACATCTAAAGAATCTCCAGAGCCATTGTCAATAAGGTAGCGGACTCCGTAGTCTTCCTCAGTCTTAAACACGAGTCTGAGCCAATCCTCACTCGGATCTGTCAGATATTCGTCAATGACTAGCAAGGCATCTAAACGAGTCTTTATATTGTCCCAATCAATCTTTCTCATCTCTAAAAACCTCCATCTTATCCTTGCGATTTATCAAGATCACAAGCCCTATAACGAGCTGTTAGATAGCCTGAAAGCTAATCTGAGGGATATTCCACTCATTAGGCAAATAAATCGAACAATCTACCTGATCACCTAGAGGGGAACTTGCTGAGAAGACATATCTTCCCAAATCTTCATTATTAGAATTTCTTTCAACTTGATTCAACCTGCTAGCATTGAACCAGTCTTTAAACAGTAGCCAGATTTGCTCGGCATCTTCGTTTAATAGGGAGACTTTCAAGTTGTAGCTGATTCCGACCCTACATCTTTTTTTGAATCCTGACTCATCAGCCTTACAAACTTTTATCGATCCCTTATCATACTGCCAGTTATCACTATCTAATAGGGGAAATTGAACAGATAGATTGTCTTTAAATCCCTGCATAGTATCAAATAAATCTTTGGAGGCAGCTTCGAATAATTCTAGTTCTTCCATAGTCTTCTCTTTAATTTTCATAGCTAATCACATTTCGATTTAATCTGCATCAACCCAGATCTGGTATTTTTGACAATGGAGACATCTGAAAAGGTAACCACAGAGAGGACCGTCTTTGACCAAGTAGTCTTCTACCTCTTGATATTCTTCACGCGCTTCATAGTCTGCCAAGACTTGCTCAGCAATTCCCATGTCCTTCAATTCTCGAGTTCCAACTGTACCCAAGTAAGCACAATAATCTTGGCAACAAGAAAGCCAATATTCTCCCTGCCAACTAGAGTAGCCTGGGGTCTGACAAAAAAGCAGCTGATTCTTTTCTGGATCCAATTCACCCTGCCACTCGGCATCTTGGATAAATTCCGCATCGAATTTCTTAGCTGCTAACCCACTTGCAATGCAGATTGGGCAAAGGTTTTCTATATCCTCGATACTATAAGGTATAAGGGCATAATAAACATTGCTTTCTTTCCCACAAGATGGACAAACCTTGGCTTCTCCTTCAACAAATGAACCTGTAGCTAAGGGATCTGGATGATAAGGGAAATGGGGCAAAGTCTTTAATAAGTTCTGTCTTTGCTTCTTCTCTTCTTTTGTTAGGGGACGCGGAAGGGCAAATCTATCTCCATGACTCTGATTCATTTCTTGTAAACGGCTCAGTTTCTTTATCTGTTTTCGGTCTGGTTTATCAAAGGTTTCGGTAAATAAGCTAAAGGCACTAGTGTAGAGACCCAATTGTTCATAGAGGTCAACCAAGACTTTCTTCGCTTCTAAATCATCAGATTTAGCTAATTCATCAGCCAAATCATAGAGAGCCGCAACACTTGAAGGCTTTCCATCTTGGTCCAGGTATTGCTTTTTTAATGTAATGTATTTTTCTAGAAATGGATTCATGGGACTACCTTTCTAATGGATGACATAAAATCTTAACAAATAGTCACTAAGACATTCCCCTTATGGTTTAAGATTTCCTTGTAAAAGTCTTTCATTTTGACAAAGCAGGTTAAAATGTCATCCTTGATTTCTTCTTCTTCCTCAAGATAATCCCAAATATTAGGATACAAGTCGGCTTTCTTACAGGCTTCCATACTAAAGTCAATCATAGCTCTGTCCATGTCAAAACTTTCTAAAGCTTCTACAATCTCGGCTATCTTGGTTTTTTCAGTATAGGCTATGTACTCAGACACTTCTTCTAAAGGAGTCACCCCTAAAACAGCTTCTCTCAAGGGATTGTCGTCCAAAAATTCTGAACTACTAAATCCTGTCATGACAAAGACCAAGGCATCCCACATTTTGTCGATATCTAGTAAATATCATGACTATCAGCGGAATCCTCAGCAAAGTCTAACAAGTCATCTTCCTGGTTAGAAAGAGCTTTTATTTGTTCTAATTCATCGTCTGGTAAATATTGATAATTGGCAATCATTCCCATGATTTTACTCCTTTGAATCAGTTAGTATCATATGGATGTTTTTAGCTCTATTTCCCTAGGAAATGATATAATGGAGCTAACAAAATTGTTCTCTAGCAATTGAAAAACGGGGGAAGCAGTCATGTTCACTAGTATTGTTTTAGGATTTTATGCTCTTTTCTTTCTATCCTTATCCTTTACCATCTATCTCTATATCAGACTCGTAGTTGCGGTTAAAAAAGGCAAAGATATTCCCAAATGGATTTATAAACTTGGCCATGCTGTTCAAGGAAGAATTCACGTTGACTATGAAGAAATCACTGATGCTAATGCCCTTAAAGAGATTCATTTGTTCTTGCTGATCTATTTAATCGTAAATCTACTCACATTGGCTGGATTCTACTATCATGGCAATAGCTTCCCGCAAGCAGTTTATGAATGTTTGAAAAAACAATTTTTCATCGTACTTGTTAGTATGATTTTAAAAAGTCTTGGAAAATTTGTTGTACTAGCTATAAGAAAAAACTTTCATAACAGTCATGCCTATGCATCAACCAACGCTTTTGTCGGGACAGTTTTTTTAACGAGTTATGTTTTTATGTTTTGCATGATGATGAGTGGCCTTCCAGCTCAACCTGTTCCAGTAACCATTCAAGATACCACTGTCATTATAGGGGAGACCAAGGCTTCCGAGCTTTTGGAGCATGGGTTCACCTTCGAAGATAAAGGTGCAGATAGTCCAATCACCAATCCCAAAAACGACCACTTCTACTACGGTCAGCTTCTCGAAGTCAAGCGTGATGATCAGTCCTATGGCTTTATGAGCCTTACTCCTACGGGAAGAGATACTGATCAACTCAAAAACTGCGTTGTCACCTATTACCGAACACCTAAGGATAAGAATCAACTAGAAGAAATTTCCATCAATCATGTCAAGCTAGCAAATCTCAAGCTTCAAGATTTTCAAACACGAAAATTAATCGATATCTTTGAAGTCAATCCTGCTGATTATAATGTCTATGATAAGGATACCAACTTTATCCTAACCATCCAAACAGCAGATTACGACCTCTGGAAAAGATACCGGATTGAATCCAAGTTTAATAGAGATGGTTCCCTAGATAGCTATGGTGTCAGAGCCCAACACAGCATGTGGGAATGATTGACCATTTCCCCCTTTATCACATAGGTATTAAACTGGAAAAATATCGTCGACAAGTTTATAGGTTTCGATGAATCTAAGGCCAGAGGAACCTTTATCTCTAGTGACTTCTTCATAAATATCTTCTAAATTTTGGGCAGGTGCTAGCATCCAAAGACTAAAAGGTCTAAGTTTCACCTGTCCAATTTTTCAATATTTTCTAATAATTGCCCTAAATCTTTGTGATTGAACCAGCAGTCTGTAACGAGAGCAAACTTGGTATTGTCCATCTTACAGGAGATTTGACTGGTCAAAAAATCATCGATGGTGGGCTTTTTTGTTTGTAAGAGGCGCGTGCAAGCCAGATGATACTCAAGCTTTCTAGGACTCTGCTCAACCATAGATACAAAGACAAGACCATACTCATCTTGGAACTTAACAGCAAGGATATCCCCTTCTTCAAAATAAGGTTTGCGTTTAGTTTTGGCTTTAGGGACCTTTAGAGGCCTAGGATTTTCAGTTTGCAACTGGATAGCAAGTTTTTCCAAGACTTTTTGCCTTTGCTTCAAAGCCTTTGGATCTATTTCCAACCAAAATGGATCAGCCCCTTTTTTGAGAAGCTCCAAGGTTTTATCTCTGATATCGTCTGTCAGGTGACCAATCTTCCACAGTGAGTAGGCAAGAGTAGTCCAATATATTTCTGTAAAAAAGTCAGTTTGACAGTAATCTTTCTCTGCATTGAGGATATCCTTGATAATATCGGACACATGATCACCGTCTCTATAGCGACCAACTACCTCATTGTAAATGTCATACCCTTGATCACTGTCAATGATTTTAACGCCATCAATAGCCATTCTCAACTCCTAATGCTCAATCGACATCTTATTGATAAATCTCAAAGCTTATTTAATCTTATGCTTGTTCATTTTCTCTTGGAAAATATCTGTGAGAATTTGTCGCAATTCTTGAGCTTCCTTTTCAGGCAGTTGGCCTTCTTGTTCAGCTACAGCATACAACTCTGGATACTCGAGCGAGATTCTCTTGACAGTACGTGTAATGGCATGTTTTCTAACAAAAAATGGAATCCGTTTAATCATATCTTGAGGAATTAAGGCGATAATCTTATCGGCTGTTTCCTTATCGTTCAGTTTAGAAAAAGTTAGTCCCTTTTTAATCATTTCTTGTTCTTTTTCTGTAAAATCTTTAATATCCATTGTGTCTCCTTATGACTATTTTATTTACTACTATTATACTATTTTTTTAATTGGTCGAATGAAAAATCTCTATAAATCACTTCTTTGCTAAGAACGGAATCTGTTGTAACAGGTAGTTTTTTCAGCAACTTTTGGATATCAATATCGTTGGGAAGAGGATTCAATTCTCCCAGACTATTTTCCTGAAGATGTGCTGCAAAGATAAACTCCCCCTTTTCCCAATCCATAGCACAATCATTGATAACATCTACTGGCGACAGGTCCAGCAGTTCTTGCTCTTGCGCTATAAACGTTTCGTAGATCAGCTCAAAAATAGTTTCCTTATCAATTTTTACAACTCTTAATGTATGTTCATCCATGCTTGCTATCCTCTAATCATATCAATTTAGCTATCATTCGATTGGTAACTTCTTATCTACTCTTTAGGCAAATCATCCGAAAAATACTACTTTTAGAGTTGAACCCACTTATCATTATCCATAATAAAGGGTTTCGCTAGACCTTCACCTGTATAGTTTTCGTATTTTGTATCTAAATATTTGTAACAATCTTCCTTGGTCGAAAATTTAATGGCTTGATAAGGCTCTTCAAAGGTCAACTTTTCGACAAAGAGATAGCCATCCTCACTTGGTACAAGAATTCCAACATGACCGATAAAGAGGGATTGACCATCCAAGTCATCATGGACGACTACAGACAGCATTCTTGCATTTTCATTAAACTTAAATTGAGAAGAAACTGTTCCATCTTTGCTGCATGAACCTTAACATCTGTCGTTGCTTGGGTCTTGACTCTTGAGAATAAAATATCAAAGGCATCCTTGTCTTCTGCACCAAAGACTTTGCCCTTATCAATAGCATCATTATCGACAAACAAGAGGGAATCATCTTTTTCTAACTTAGGAATTTCGATAGAATTTTTCAATAAACAATAACTGTTAATGCGACAGTTAGTACCGACAAAATCACCTTTTTTCGGTGTCCAAAGATTGCTAATCTTTTCTACGTCATACTCGTTTTTGGTAAATGTAGAAAAATCTCCAGTTAAACCAACTGAACCAACAGTCGCGTTGTAATCATTGACAAGGTTGAAAAATGCATCGACACTGTCTTTATCCAAATGTGCAACCAAGGCTTTTCTGACTTCTTCTTCACTGGTATTACTGTTCATATTGCTATAAGTAGCTTTCCAGGAAACTTGACCAGACTGTGTTTGAGTTACTGAGTTTTCCGTAGTAGCATCGCTTGCCTTTTGTGGTTGACTGCAAGCTACTAAGGTCAAAAGAAACGTTGAGCAAAGACCAATTTTTATCAATCGATTGTTTTTTTTCATCAATTTATCTTTCTAAATATGTTTGGAGTTGCAAGCACTTTTGGCGAGCAACTATTTTAGCAGCTCTTAGATAAAGTTAAGGTCATACAGGATCTTGCATCAATCTATTTTCACTCATTTCTATGGTCTTCCATATAGGTCTTTTTTGTGGGTTCTAATACTGTAGCATTAGTTAACATTTCATCTCGCAGGATCTTAGAGTAAACTATCGGATTTTCAGTGATCTTGCGACAGTGGTCATATCCTTGCCAAATGTGAAATGTGGCATGAGGATACTTTTTTGGAAGAACTTTTTTAGCAGCTATCAAGTCGAATTCTTTTGAACCATAAAAGAAAACACAGCTTTTTTGTTCCTCTGGCGTAAGGTTAGGCAAATCCACAAATGCACAATCACGGGAAATATGTCTGATACTTTCTTCATCCATAGCAATGAAAGAATCCGCCATCATCTCTCCTTTTTCTCCATAAAGTGAAACCATCTTATGAACAGCTATATCTCTATTTCGCAAGGCTTTTCTATGCTTTATTAACAATAAATACCTAGTAAATACATCTAGCAAAGGCGCATTTGTCCATAAACTAACCCCTTCAAAAACAAGTTTCCCAAACCTGATATCCTTATGATTCAACAATTGCAGTAACACAACTCCACCCAAGGACGCTCCAAAGGCTAAACTCAAGTCTTTTATCTGGTGTTCCTTTAGATAATCGTAGATCATCTGGCTTTCCTTAAGAGCTGACTCGTAAGTATCCGAAGCTGATTGCCCATGGGCAGACAAATCCGGAATAATATATCTAAACTCTTGCCCCATCTGATCTGCAATGAGGGACTTCATCCCTTGAGCCGATGATAACATCGGGTGGATTAACAATATCGTATCTTTCTGATTAGAATTAAGATCAAGAATGTTCATTATCTATCACCAGATTTCTTTCCATTACTCGCCTTCTTAAGTTTCCTCTAGATAAATTTTAACTGCTAAATATTCCTCTTCTTTAGCATAGGCAAATACTTCTGAATTTCTAATGTAGTCAAAAATATTTTCCTCTAAATCCTCATCCCAGATCGATTCACTAAAGATTTGATTCTCACGACTAGCTTCATAGAAAATATCCAGGTGAACTTGATAAAATTCTTCGTCCTCATTCGGGGCTTGCCTTACTAAGGATATTTGAAACAAGGGTTTATCTGATATACTGGTAAATGTTCCTGTTTCAAATAAAATCATTTCATCCTCAACAGGCTCACAACACAAATCTTCAAAGATAGCTACCATATCCTCCAAGGACATTCTATCAGTGATTCTTTCTTTTAAAAACTCAAGTGATTGCTTCATGTTTCTCCTCTTTCTAATTGGAGCTTCGTTCTTAGAATAATCCTATTAAAAAATAGAATCCTTACACCATTCATTATACTACATAAATAGAAAAAGACTGAACTAGTGAGCTTTTACCTTGGTTTCAGTCTAGTTTTTTAATAATCAAAAAAGTCTCTATGATGGCTCAATTTCATATACAATTCCATAAACTTAAAATTGATAGATTAGGTCTAAGCAAAATTTAAAACTCACAGATACAACTTTCATCTCTCATTCTTTAGAAATTCTCATGAGCAACTTCTTCAAAATAGTCATCCAGGTGATGGTAAATTCGCATATCTTCTTCTGTACCGTCTTTTAAAACTGCAAATACCTTAACTTTATCATCATTGGCAAATACGAAATTATGTTCCCCAAAATAAGCCTGAAATCCCTTATCTACTAAGGTCCAGAGTTCATTTTTTCTAAAACTGAAAATATCTTTTTTTACAAGATAGGTTTTTCCCGATTTCCATTTTCATGATAGACCTTCTTTAAAAATACTATAACTAGCTTTTTCTCTGACAGCAAGGATACTACTACCACATGATAATATTAATTAATTAATTATTTATTACTTCCCATCCCAGGAAGGATCATCTGATATTTTAATACCACCTATAAACCATCGCTTCATCTTCTTTTTATCCTTAAAGGGATTGGGGTGGACAACGGTAAAAGCATGAATACTTGCATCTGGAAAATACAGTTCGACATTTAAGGACTGCTTGGGATTATCATTGACATAAGCTGAAAAATAAATATGATAATGACCACCCATATCTCCACTATCATCATAGCCTCCTCGAGCAGTATTCGGTAAAATCTTCACAGACTTTACGGATTTTTCCGTCATCATTCAAATGGGTCATAATTTCACTCTTGATTGAGTCTTCATGATCAAGAATTAACTTAGAATTGTTGCTATATAGAAGATTACCGTTACTTAAATTCCCATTGATGAAAAAGGGCAAACTCACAAGCAGAAAGGGGGACAAAATAGCAATGTATAGCCATTTATTGGATTTTAGCATGGATTTCCCTCTCTAATCATTTAATATTCGTTGAATGAAACTTTAATCAATAAATCATATTCATCATACTTTGATTTTATAGATCCCAATTTGCATAATGAAAACTAGTCAATTTTTCTCTATGATGTTTCCAAGTTTATCCAAGAAAAGAGAAGTGTTTATAGCGATTTAGATTCGAAATAAAAATTATCAAGTAATCGTAATATGATTTTTCCAAAATTGATAATATTCCAACGTTTATATTATTCAGTCTTCTTCTTGTTCAAGTACCAACTAGGAATGATTTGCTTCATATCATCATACCATTCTAAAATTTCTTTAGCTTGATTTTTGCATTACTGATATTTCTTCAGGTCCGTAAGGTACAGCCCAGGAAGTGATCCAACTAAATTATTTATAATATAGATAGCAAGAAGTTTCCAAAATAAATCTGGAACCTTACCATCAAAATATCCATCTATCATACCAGATGAAAAAGAAGGCGAGACTTGAGCAGACCAAACAATACGATTGAATTCCTCCCAAGGATCTCCAATATCAAATCGATCAAAGTCAATGATATAAATTTTACAATCTTCACCAATCATGAAATTCCCTATATGATAATCTCCATGTTGGAAAACCTGAGGTCTATCTTTCAACAATTCTCGATTTGCATTTAAAAAATCAATGAATATCTGACCATTTTCATATTGAACGGGACATTCTTTGTATTTGGAGATTTTGTCATCAATTTTTCGATTAAAAAAGCTTTCCCAATCTTCACAAACGCCTGTTACAGGGAGTGAATGAATTTTTTGAAGAATTCTTCCTGCTTCTAGTCCATAAGTGTATTGTTGTTCTTTCGAATAAGTTAAAATGGTTTCTCTTGCATCTTTCCCGTCTATCCATTCGTGTAAAGAATATACTTCGTCACCGCAGAGTTCAATGCTAATTGGTTTACACATTGGAACTCCAAGAGAGAAGCTACTTTCTCCATCATATCAAATTCAAATTTTTTTGAATCTAACTTCTTCTTATCAGAAACACGCAAGAAATATTTTTGCTGATTTTGATCTGTCACACAATATTTTTTATCATCTGACCAGCCTTTATTTATAGCTATCTTACTACTAAAATCCATTAAGCACTCTCCGATTCATTTCACAACTCTTTTTGCAGTTTTCACTAGTCATCTATCCAGTTTGTCTACACTTTAATTTCCTAGATCAAGATTTAGATAATGAAAACTAGTCAACTTTCTCTATGATATTTCCAAGTTTATCCAATACAAGACAGGAATGATCATTTAGTGGAATTATGGGAACATTAACGAGTTCTTCAGCTCTATCCTTATTAGCTTTATCATTCCAAGAATCATAATGGACACTAATTAAAAACTGACTAAAGAGTCCTAATCCATTTTTTATCTTTATCTGATGATCTGAATTATCATTAGGTGAGACATATACTTTTTCTCCTAATAAAAGGGCTCCTGCTGAAAATCCTATAACTTTCGCCCCTTTATTAAGCATATGAACGATATATTTTTTTGAACTCCTGATTGACATAAGTAGCTATATATTTTTCCGTATTTCCACCACCGATGATAATTAGATCAGCATCTACATTGCTATCAAAATCAATCTGCTCAGTGTCCAGGAGCAAGTAATCAATGTTTAGGTTAGGAAAATGACTTTGAAAAACTTCCGTGTACTTTTTCATGTACGGTTCCCAATTTTCTCGAAAAACTGTAAAAATGACAATTCTTTCGATATTACTTGATGACACTATTTTATTAACAATCGTATGGTTTTTTATCGGCGGATTTCCACCCATCAAAAAAATTTGTTCTTTCAAGTTATCACACTTTCTAAAGAAACATAAAGTTTAAACAAGTTTATTCACGTTTCGAAATTATAATTTTTTTCTTAAAACATATTATTTTATTATTGACTGACTAAGATCGCACAAGTAATATTACCCACTAACAAGGAACTTTGGTTGACTACTGAATAGCATCCACTGCTTCTTTAACAAACTTTTCGACATCTTCAATCTCTACAAACGATGGGTCTAAGTGAAACAAGAAGTGCCAATCTTCAGCGCCTTTTTTTCTATAGACAATCGCTTCGCCGTCTTCACTTCCGAAAAAGCTTCTGTCAACTTCATACCCTTTGCTTTCTAAGAAAGCTTTTGCCTTGCGGAAGTTTGCTTCTCTGGCTTCGACATAGACTTTCACTTCATCGTTGTTAACGACATAGGCATCGACTTTTGTAGCTCCTTCAATCACTTTATCGTTTTTAACCGATAGATTCGAAATCTCTTTCCAAATAATGTCCACATTTTCCTCAGAGTTGAACATAAACTTAGAAAAGGGCACAATATTTCCCTTATAGATAATTTCCATATAATCCGGCAAGTGTTTAGGGTTAAAATACTCCACTTCAAACCCATCTTCTGTTTCTAAAGTATAACCAGGAATTTGAGCTACAAAAGCTTTACCCTCCTCTAAAGAATCAAACACGACTAAATCTTTAGAAAAATCATTTTGGTACAATTCCAATATAATCATCTATCATCCTCTAATCTTAACTGTTTCTATTAATTCTGATCATTTTTACGTTATTACTATCTCAGCCTGTGCTACTTCTGTTGAAAAATTAAAAAGTAAGACATTAAATTTTGTTAATCTCCTGCTTAAACTTTAATTCAAGCATCTTATTATAACCTTCATAAAAACGTTCTCTTGTTACCACTTCACCTGGATATTTCTCTTCTAGAAGTTCATAAATTTCAATTGGTCTAATCCCTTCTTCTGCCATATCTTGAAGGACTGGACTGCATAGCCTCATTTCACCTTTACTCGATCGTTTTAATAAAACTCCATATATAGGAATCTTAGTTAATATATTATGGGTACTCTTTTTCATAACATTTATCTCCCCCACAAATTCGGATTTATTGGCAAGTCTACTTAACAAAATGATGCTGAACATAGCTTGACTTAATTTTATGAAAAGAGGCCAGTAACAAACTTAAGCCCAGCCTCTTAGATAATCATTTTTCTTTGTAGCAAATAATGTATGCTTTGATGAAATCACTACCCACAACAATGGTTAGCGGAACACTCAAAACAACTTCATCAGTTTTGCCATTCTCATACTCTTGTCTTTCTTCAGGAGAGTATAGGTACATAGCTATTGAATAGGTGTTTCCAGCCTCCAAGTCAAGATCCATACTGATATTTTTCTGATTTGATATTGATTGTTTTGTTCAATCGAGTCTCAGTCGTTTTTATAAACGCCCTCGATTGTATATCTCCCAGGAACTAAAGCAACTACCTTTTCTAGGTTTTCTCCAGTTATTGGATTAAAGTCAGCAAGATTCCGTCCATTAATTATAGTTTTTTTGAACAGTATAAATGAACAATAGCTTTATCACTATTATCACTAACAAAGCTAACAGCTTTTTTTCTTTCTATTACTATATACAATCATAAATCCAACAAAAAAAGCAAGAGCCAAAGGACAAGAAAAAAAATACAATAATATAAGTTGAGTTCATCATATATCTCCTATATTTTCTTTTACTTTTTTAACTACATTATAGCACCAATCATTGAACAAAAGCAAAAAGATATACTAAATGCAAGTAATTGTTTTGGTTCTTCTCTTTCAACTCCTTTTTTTGTCACCTTTAAATAGCTGTTTTTCACAAGCATTTTTATTTATATTAAGTAAACGAGATCACTAGAATAAATCTTTTATCAATAATCTTTATAAAGCGCTTGCTCATGACCTTACGTCATGATGTATAATATATATTAGGAGGTGAGAATGATGGCAAAATTCAGAGCAATCCCTGAAGGTTTTATGACAGTTGGGGAAGTCGCAAAGAAAATGGGAGTTACAGTCCGTACTCTACAATACTACGATAAAGAAGAATTGCTTTCCCCATCAGCAGAAAGTGAGGGAGGACGTAGACTTTATACTGATAAAGATCTAGTCATGCTTCATCAGATTATATCCTTGAAATCACTTGGTTTTTCTCTCAAGGACATAAAGGGGCGTTTGAACTCTTTGAAAACTCCAGCTGAAGTTGCAAATGCTCTTACAGAGCAAGCAGATGATATTCGCCAAAAAATAGAACAACTTCAGACTTCATTATCAGAAATAGAGCAGTTAAAAGTTGAAGTTTTACAAATACAGACGGTTGACTTTAAAAAGTATGCAGATATTATTGTCAATCTACAGATGAAGAATGACTCCTACTCTCTCATTAAGCGCTTTGATGATGATACGCTCGACCAGATACGCAGTCGATTTGATAAGAAAAGCGGAGTAGACTTTATGGACAGATTTAATCGCCTAAGTGATCAAATCGTGGAGCTTCAGAAAGAAAATGTGCCAGCTGAAAGCGAACAATGCCAACAGGTTGTAAAGAATACTGGAGCTTGATCACGGAGTTTACAAATGGAGATATGACTATGCTTCCGAAGTTGATGAAAGTTGGTAATATTGATACCGCTACTAACGCTTGGGAGGAAAAGCAAAAAATCGTTAATGAATATTTAGAGCCCGCTTTGCAAATTTATTTTTCAAGACTTGGAACCAATCCCTTTGAGGAGGTATAGGCATGAAATACGCAATAGAGGTTCGTGGATTAGAGAAAAAATACGGAAGTAAGATGGTCCTAAAAGGTCTTGATCTTCAAATCGAAAAAGGAGAAATTTTTGCTCTGCTCGGTGTGAACGGAGCTGGTAAAACAACAACGCTTGAATGTATTGAAGGTCTGAGAAAATATGATGGAGGCACTATTGTTGTAAACGGCAAAATGGGAATTCAACTGCAGTCATCTTCTTTGCCAGCTCATATCAAACCTATGGAGGCGATAAAGCTCTTTGCAAAATGGAATCAGACAAGCATTGATAATGCCATGCTGAAGGCTCTTGGAATAAAGGAAATTGAGAAATCACAATATCTGCAATTATCCACAGGACAAAAAAGAAGACTACATCTCGCCCTTGCTCTTATCGGAAATCCCGATATTATTTTCCTCGATGAACCGACAGCGGGACTTGATGTTGAAGCAAGACTAGCCCTCCACGAACAAATACGGAATCTCAAATCACAAGGGAAAACAATCGTTTTGGCAAGTCATGATATGGCTGAAGTTGAGGCCTTATGTGACCGCATTGCTATCTTGAACAGTGGAAAGATTGTCTTTTGTGGTACTCCTTCAGAACTGACAGACAAGGTTGGAAGAAGATATTATATCCATTTGAAGACTCAAGAATCAGAGAAGTATTTTGAAACGACCAATATTGAGGATACCTTAATTTCATTATTGAATGAATGTAAGCAGAAAAAAATTCAGATATTGGATATTAAGGTTGATCGTGGCAGCTTGGAACAGCATTTCATAAAAATGGCAAGGAGGGAATCAGAATGAACGGATTTTTATATAGTCTAGTATTACAGTGGAAATTAGATATACGAAGCAAATCTCTCTTGGTTACTTTCTATATTGTACCGCTTATTTTCTTTCTCATCATGGGTGGTATTTTTACTTCTGTTATGCCTGAAATGGGAAGCACGCTCATACAATCTATGATAGTCATGAGTGTCTCAATGGGAGCCTTTCTTGGCTTGCCATCTTCATTGGTCGAAATTTATGGAAGCGACATTAAAAAGATTTATAATGCTAATGGTGTCCCTATTTATTTAGGATTGGTGAGCATACTTCTCTCTGCCTTTGTTCATCTGATGATGACCTGCATTGTAATCCTGCTACTGGCCCCTATTTTATTTGAAGCAAGTCTGCCGACACAACTTCCCTTATTCTTTCTTGCGCTGTCCATCTACATGATTGTGTCATTATGTATTGGTAGTTTACTAGGGCTTACTTTAAAAAACCAAGCAAAGCTGACCATGATAGCGCAACTTGTATTTTTACCTTCAATTATGCTTTCGGGGATTATGTTTCCTATTAGCTTACTACCCGATTTTCTCCAAATATTAGGGCGAGTTTTCCCAGCTTATTGGGGATACAGATTGATGCTAGAGAATGATTTTAGTCTTGAAAACCTGTGGTATCTAATTCTTGTATCTTGTATTGCAGTAATGACTTGTATCCTCCTCTTGAATAAACAAAAGTCTGAGTAAATACCTGAATAGAGCAACGTGAATCCATGGCAACATTAGCTTTAAAGCAAAAGCGACGAGATTGTTTATTATCTCGTCGCTTTGCTATTTTTCAGTGGTCAAGCTCATGTCTTTGTCAAGTTTGTTTCCAACTTTTCTTCTCGTAAGACGATAACTCTTTACCCGAGGATTTGCTCAACTTCCTTAACCTTATCTTTCATAGTTTGATATTGACTGGCTAGTCTCCATTATGATATTGAAACTTCTTTCTCCCACCGTCTAAGCACATCTTTTAAAGGCTCATCTAGATATGTATAGACCTTTTCCTTAATCCAATCAGGAATTCCATAAGCTGCCTCTGCTATACTTCCTGTGATGGCAGCAAGAGTATCGCTATCCCCACCAAGGGAAATCGCATTTCGAATAGCATCTTCGAAGTCTGTACTTTCAAGAAAGGCAATGATGGCCTGAGGGACCGTATTCTGGCAAGTCTCATTAAATCGATAATGAGGGCGAATTTCATCTAGTGTTTGAGAAAGATTATATCCATACTCTTGTTCTATGTGCTCCTTGATAAGTCTCTTACACTCTGTAGGATTATCGTTGATCGGTTTTCCATAGTCACCACTGTAACCTCCAAAGTAATAACGACACATAAATATAGTATCAGACGTCGCCATAGCTCCTTTGATCCCCTCTGGATGGTTATGAGTCACCTCTGCAGAAAGTCGTGCAAGAGCTCTTCTGGACGGCCAGGCTCCTGTTCTGGCACAGAAACTACAATCCATGACCCAAGCACAAGGAGAAACACGCATGGCAGAACCATTTCCAAAGCTATTATATGGTTCTCGATCGTTGCCCTCAACCCAATTACTAAATCTTGCACCGTAACCTGCATCAGGATACATCCTCCCATATTTCTTCATGGCGTCAATAAAGTTATCCTTCTGACCGCCATTCATAATGGCTTCTGCAACAGCACAGGTCATAACTGTATCATCAGTAAAAAAACAATCCTCACGAAATAAAGGAAAATTCTTGGTTTTAATATTGTCCCATTCGTAAACAGAACCAACAATATCTCCAACTATTGCTCCTAGCATATATACCTCCTTCTAAATTTTTTTAATTCTCATCTTCTCTAATATTCTTTTTTTCTCCATAATTAAAATAGATATTTTTTTATAGCCATTCCTATGATAACAATACTGACTAAGACTATTCCAAGAAAGATCATTACCCTCGAATTGTTTAAGAAGAACTCCACAACATTAGTCAGTAAATCTGATTTTTGCTTTTAAAAGACTAGATAGAGCAAATACTATAAAGTAGGTTAAAATCATAATCAGCCTACCTTTTTCAGCACCATATTTAAGGATAAACGGTAGTTGAATAGATGATATCAAAACACTTGCAACTAATGTAATTAGTGAGATAAATATGATATTATCTATCGACATCTCACTTTTAATTACCAATTGAACAAATAAACATACTGAACCGAATAGCCCAAACACAAATGCAAAAAACAATTTACTCAATACAAAGCTACTCTTTTTAATAGGCATTGAAAAAGGCAAATTGTTCAAACTTTGATTTCGTATCATAACCAAAAGCGATAGCAGTTAAAATTAACGGTATCATTGTACAAATAAGCGGTATCATAAAAATTTCATTTTCATATACCCCATACACAACGAGTGCAATACAGAGAGTAATCGATAATAGTAGTGTTTTCTTTAAAGTAGCTATATCTTTTAATATCAATGCAGTCATTACCTTTTTATCTCCTTTCACAAAATATATCATAATATCTTCGATAGAAGGTTTTTGTAATCTGATACCATCTGGAACAAGATTTCTTTTTAACAAGTAACTCTTGTCCAAATGAGTGTATCCTTCTCCCAATTATGGCTTCCTCATCAAGGTTTTCAACTTCTTCATTAGATAAAGTACAGATACCATAGTTTTCTTTGAGTTCATCCTTTGGTTCAACAAAAAGAACTTTACCATCATTGATAAAAGCAATATAATCTGCCACCTTCTCTAAATCTGATAGGATATGTGACGATATTAAAATTGTATGATTTTCATCTTGCATAAAGTCAAGAAGAAAATCTAAAATTTCTTCCCTTACTATCGGATCCAAACCACTCGTAGCTTCATCCAATATAAGAATTTCTGCATTATGTGATAAAGCTACTGCCATCGATAATTTCATTCTCATTCCACGAGAATAACTTTTAATAGCCTGTTTTTTTCAGATAAATTAAATTTCTTTTTAGTTGATAGAAAAAAATCACTATCCCACTTTGAATAAACCCTAGAACAAAAATTTTTTTCCAAATCAACAAGTGTCATTTCTTCTGGCACTAATAAATCATCAAACACTACTCCGATTTTTATCTTTCAATTCAATACTGTTAGGATTATCATAACCTAAAAATTTTTAATTTCTCCTGAATCTTTCTTAAGTAATCCTAACAATAATTTTTATAGTTGTACTTTTACCTGCTCCGTTTTTGACCAATGTATCCGACGATAGTCCCTTTTAGGAATAGACAAATCTATCGGTCCTAATGTAAAAGCCATCAAACTTTTTAACTAAGTTTTTAATTTCAATAGCATAATCACTCATATTTCCCCTCCATGTAACTACTAAACATCTCCACCAACTCATCATTGGATACACCTGCAATTGCTGAAAGCTCAACAATATCTTGCAACTTTGATTCAATTTGTTTCAAATATTCTTCTCGAATAAGCTCTTTATTTTGAACTGCAACAAAATTACCTTTACCTTGGACTGAATTAATGAAACCATCAAGTTCCAGTTCATCAAAAGCTCTTTTAGCAGTTATCATACTCACTCGAAGTTCTTTTGCCAAAAATCTGATTGATGGCAATTGCTCGCCAACCTTTAATTCTCCAGAAATAATCTGAGCCTTTATTTGATTTTTTATCTGCAAATAAATCGGATCATCATTTGAATTATTAATTTGTATATTCACACTCCATATCCTCCTAATCATCCAACTGTTATCTCTGTTTTATCTGTTTATATTATACCATAACAGTTATACAAGTTCAATATTTAACAATCTGTATGAGCCATATTATCGTTTAAATTGATTACTTTTCGATTGTAATTTTTGGTATAAGAAAAAGCCTTACAATCAAGGCTTTTATAAATTTTTTTGCTAGAAAGTTTTAACGTTTTTACCAGCAACAGCACAGGTCATAACCGTATCATCAGTGAAAAAACAATCCTCACGAAATAATGGAAAGTATTTCGTATTAATGTTGTCCCATTCGTAAACAGAACCAACAATGTCTCAAACTATTGCTCCTAACATCAGATTCCTACTTACAGCATATCAGATTTCCAATGGATCACTCTTTGAAAAATGGAACCACCAAATCAATCCATTCTTGTGGCAGGTAAGCTGATAGATAGCCATGGTTATAGCCCTTTGCTTCATACAGGATCGTGTTAGGATGTAGCTGCTGAAATAATTTCGCCGATGCTTTCACACAGTTCAATTCTTTTTCACCATAGATATACAGAACCTGAGCCTTGCTAGCAGAAATCGTGTCCTTCAACTTGTAACGCCCCATATAGGTTTTGTAAATGGTCACCAATGTTTGATAGGCGTCCTTGGCAGATCCTCCAAATAATAAGCTTTTATCTCCTCTGGATAAGCCAGTTTAGGATAGAGTTTGTCCATCATGCTTAATTGAAGTTTACAAGAGAATTTACTGAACATCAGTTTACCGAATAGAGATACTAGAAAGATGCTGATTTTAGCCAACCTTGGTTGAGGAATACAGAGGCTTCCATCTATGATGGCCTTCTCAGCTATCTCGCTGTCTAAGGACAAAAGTTCCATGGCAATTTGACCACCCAGTGAAACGCCACCGATCGCAAACAATTTCCCTCCACAGTTTTCTTTGACATAGTCTAGGATCTCCAAAGCAGAATCTTCAGTAGAAACATAATCGAGTTGATATTCTTCACCGTGGCCATTCAAAGTGGGTAGAATAACACGGTATTCTTTTGATAAGAGACGTGCTTGACGAAGATAATTCCACCAAGAACTGCCACCGCCATGTATCAGTAAGATAGGAGGCAAATTCCTATCACCAAATTCATGGAATTTCATATTTAAACTCCTTACTGTGATACTTTCAATAGATACGTCCTTGTTTAATCTGTTTAAAGAAGTAGTGATCTAAATACATCAATCGTTACTTTCGATAATAGTTAAGCTGATCAAAAAAATTTAAAATATTTTTTTCCTTACTAATTCTATTACTCGCCAATATAGTATAAATTAAATAACAAATAATAATAAAAAAATAAAAAAAGCAACCAGTCTTACAACTTACTACTGTTCATATGATAATTTATAAATGTCTTTCCAGCCACTCGATCTTTTTTAAAAATCCTTATTGTTATTGTGATCATTTCGATAAGAGTCTTGAGAAGAAGCTTTGTAAATACTTAGATACTGCTCCATACTTGGAAGACGAAAAGTGATGCCTTCAATGTGAATAAGCTCTATATCCGATTCCGAAACTCCTGCAAAAATCAGGTAAGGAATCGATACTCCAAATTCAACACTCACTCTATCCTTTTTGGAATTCATGCTCATGAATATCTATTAAGACGTAGCCTAAGTCTTTCATCACTTTCATTATCTTGTCCCAGTCATAAATTCTGAGATGATCAGGTACTTCCCAACCTCTAGGGTCACCAGGCACATGAATGTCAATGTCAGACGGCTCCCAATTTTTCTTTCGTTCTAAACTCAAATCCCAAAGAGCCCATCAGTGTCGGTGTAATTCCGACTCGATTTAAATGGAAACAAATGGTTTTAAATTCTTCAAATAAGAGATTCATATTTACTCTAAACCTTTCATATAGATTTTTTTGTTATTTCTACTATATAACCTTGAACAAAATCACCTTCATTTTCTAGAGTATAGCCAGTTATTTTTGGATACAAATTCTTTTCCTTACTAATTCTATTACTCGCCAAGATAGTATAGATTAAATAAACAATAAAAATGATGATAAAAATAAGATTAATCTTCAACAAAAAAATAAAGATTTAACAAATTTGCGAACGCATGAAATAAAAATACAATACCCCACAGATTTCGTTTGACGGTAAAGAAGCCCAAAAAAACAAAACTTAAAAAAATAATGTATATAAAAAAATAGAATGAAAGGAAATCCTTGATGACTTTCTCCAACTATAAACCATAAAGGCAGATGCCATATTCCCTCAAATTAATCCTACAATCAAATTAGATTGCCAATATGTATATTTTTTTATCAAGTAATGGTTGTAATATTCCTCTCCATCCTAATTCTTCATGTCCACCACCAAAAATTAGTTGTATAAAGAATAATGGCATCAGATAAATTGATACTCCGTTTAATTCTAAGGAAGATACAGAAAATAGTATCAAAAATTGCTAACAAAATGAATAATGAAATAAATACTACTATTTTTCTTTTCTTACTAAATAGAAAATGTTTAAATTTTTATATTATTCCTTTTTCAAATAAAAGCCACTTGAAATAGCTGGTCCAAGTGCACCTACTATATGTAATGTTCTTCCTATAATTGTTTCTAATCCAAAAAAATATGAGATTGCGTAAAGATGGCAAGAATCCCCCAAGCTATATAAGTAATTCCAAATGTACAATAAAGATAATTTTTTTAAATTCTTTTTGTCAATTTCTGTCATTTTATCTTCCTTATTTTGATTATTTTTATATGTAATATTTGTTACTGCTTCTTAGTTGCTCTCGATTATAACTACCTATATTTTATCACAAAAATGCAAAAAAAGCCTTACAATCAAGGCTTTTCACTATTCATTTCGTCAATACTTTAGTTTCGTAGATTCAGATTCGCATGATTAAAACTAGTCAATTTTCTCTATGATATTTCCAAGTTTATCCAATACAAGACATGAATGATCATTTAGTGGAATTATGGGAACATCAACAAGTTCTTCAGCTCTATCCTTATTAGCTTTATCATTCCAGGAATCATAATGGACACTAATTAAAAACTGACTATAGAGTCCATTAGGTGAGACATATACTTTTTCTCCTAATAAAAGGGCTCCTGCTGAAAATCCTATAACTTTCAACCCTTTATTCAGCATACGATCGATATAATTTTTGAACTGCTAATTGACATAAGTAGCTATATATTTTTCCGTATTTTCACCACCGTTGATGATTAGATCAGCATCTAAATAGCTATCAAAATCAATCTGCTCAGTGTCCAAGAGTAAGTAATCAGTGTTTAAGTTAGGAAAATGGCTTTGGAAAACTTCCGTGTACTTTTTCATATACGGTTTCCAATTGTCTCGATAAACTGTAAAAATGACAATTCTTTCGATCTTCCTTGATGACACAATTTTATTAACAACCGTATGGTTCTTTATCGGCGGATTCCCACCCATCAAAAAAATTTGTTCTTTCAGGTTAACACACTTTCTAAAGATACATAAAGTTTAACAAGTTTATTCACGTTTCTAAATTATAATTTTTTCTTAAAATGAATAATTCTATTTGCCTCCTGAAATCCAATATTGAGATGAAATCTTATAGAATCCGTATTGGTTAAAGTACAGTCACTTGCAAATTCCTTACATCCTTTATTTTTCGCCCATTCCTCACATTTTGTACAGAGATTTTTAGCAATATCCTTTAAACGATATTCCTCGTCGACAATAATCCCTTCTAAGAATCCAACAGGACTATATTTACAACCTTCAACATAATCAAATCTGAGTGAACATAGTGCTAGACCTACAATTGTGTCACCTTCAACTTCAGTAAAGATTGCAGTATTTTTGCCATTCGTATATCTTTTTACTTCATCAATAGCTTCTTTATCGGTCAATTGGGGCCATAATTGTTTCATTAGTCTAGCCGTTTTTATAGAATCTTTTGTTATTCCATCCATATTGATGTTCCTCCGCAAATTACAAGCAAATGTTTCGAATCATGCTGTTACTTTGTTACTCATTGATTGATACTAATACCATCCCCTCCTACTTTTCACTGTCTCAAATCGGAAGAGCAGAGGCATGCACTCGGCGGTTCGGACTTACCGTATCATTTCGTCGGTTTCCCTCCTCATTCTACGAGTCCTATCCCATGGGCAGAACATCTGCTTCTACTTCGCTGATGCCTCAGCTCTTACAAGTAGTGATACCGCCTCAACATGGAACGAGTGAACACCAAGTATGTCAAGTAGTTGAGTTGTATGCGGAAACATTTCCACTAAACTATTTAACGATAGCTTGAGGTTATCGTTAAAAGGTATTACCTCGACAAACTGGAATTTTCCAGCTCGACAAGCTGGTTTTTAAGCTTTAGTTATCGGAATCCAAAGTTCCATTTTGTAGTCTTTGCTGTGCATATCACCTTCATAGTAATATTCAAAGTCAGGTTTTTTTCTGAATGAATATAGCCATGCTCAGGGAAGAATACTTCCATTGCATATTTCCACCCGTTATGAATGCACTCCGGAACACTTCCTACTAATTCTACAACTGCATACTCTGCTTCTTCAACTTCCAAAACATCCAAGCCCATGCCTCTTGCTTTGTCTACATCATTAACAATATATCCTGCCATATAGTTTATTGTATTGGTATCTAAAACATCATGATTATCAAGGTCTAAAATATCATGACAAACGCCTACACTTTTACCGCTTCCCAAACTCATAAGCTCATCGTGGCTATATTTTTCATATAGCTTATCCCAAATACTCGGACATAATGATGAATTGATGTTTTGTTCATTGATTCCTGCAACTGTAAATGCTTTTTTCTTTTGAATTGTAATATTCATGCTTCTTCCTCCTCTTACACTTAGTGCTAACTGCACTCGTGATACTAATTTGAATGGTTTTCCATTTCTTACCTCAGAAGGAGTAAATCCATGAAAAATTTTTTAAAAAGCTGTTCCAAATGAATCTGATGACTCATATCCAAATTTGAAAGCAACATCAATAATTTTTTCATCCGTATTTCTTAATATAACGGCTGCTTCCGTCAATCTTCTGCTTCTTAAATATTCTGAAAGCGTTGTTTCAGTCAGAATAGAAAACAAGCGACTGAACATTGAATACGAATATCCGGATAACTGAGTTACTTTCTTTTCATCAATTTCATCATCAAGAACTGTTTCAAGATAATCAATCGTATCGTTAAACGACTTGATAATATTCATTTCGATTCCCCCTTTCCTTCAGTTTATTTTAGTATAGAGGAAAATTTCTTTTCCTACCCTACAATATCCGTACAAGTTTTATAGGTTTCATTTCATAGAAATTTATACCTTGCTAAGTTCAACAAACTGAAGCTTGTTTGTCTCATTTGGCTTTCTTGGGTTTCTTTTCTGGCAGTTCCGCATACATACCTTTCAGTAGTTCAGTAATCAAATCCATATCCTCAAATCTGTCGAATGCATACATCAATGTCTTTGAACCCTCATACGGATAACGCAATTCTGAGTCTGCAAGAAGTTTGTCCGATGTTCAGCGTCCTCTTTAAAAAAATAGTTCATTATCGCAAATGTCACCTATCAGCTTACCGTTAAAATATATAAGGTAGCCGCCCATCATGGATCTTATGACAATATCACCTGCTGCAGAAAAAAATCTCACGAACAAATTCATTAAATTCATTCACTATGATTACCTCCTTCAAAAATCAAATATTCCCTTACTTTATGGCAAACTCTTTCCCTATTTATCCTCAAAATTTCAGCAATCCATTTTTCATCAAATTGAAAAATTCGGTCCCCATGAAACTTCCCAATAGTATCCATCTAAATCCGAAAAATATGCGTGATATCCACCCCAAAAAAAACTTCCTGTGGCTCTTTTACAATTTTTTTCCACCTGCTTTTTCTTACTAATGCAATTACAGTCTCTACATCTTCTTTATGTTCAACATTGTATGCTAATGTAATTCCTGAAAATCCATTCCCTTTTGGTGGATTATTTTTCATCAATATCTTTTTGCTAATTGTTCCAAAGGAAATAGTTCAAACTTTGTTCCCGGAGTATCAAAAAAAGCATACTGACGGATTATTTTTCTCTGCAATCAGTCTTATATCCTAAACCATCTCTATAAAACTTTATTGACCTTTTCCATATCTTTTCACACCTAAACAAATACAAGTAATCTTGTTCATCGTTACCTCCTATGAATTCTTATTTGTCATACAATCAATTTACTTGCCAACTTGTAAACTTGTTTTTATCTCTTTACTTTTCTAATTTCCAGCTATCAAGCTCAATTTTAATCAACTCCGGGAATTTCTTACTAATATCCCTTAAAGCATTACCAACTGATTTTCTAACATATTCACTAGAATCTTCTTTTAATGCTGCAATTCGTCTGATAGCTTCGTTTGGATTTTCTTTAAAATATGGTCTGCTTGTCCATATTCTTAATCCTTCTGTTACTGCTCTCCTTGTATTAGGATTATTGTTTTTTTAACCATTCATCAATTATTGGAAGTGCTTTTTCATATCCTTTTTTTCTTGCAGAATTCATCAAATGCCTTTGCCAACACTTCCTGAACTCTCCAATTATCATCTTTGGAAACTTCATCTCTCATAAATGCTAAAATATCATCTTGTTCTGATAAATATCCAAAAAGAAATACACTGTACATTCTAACTTGATATACATTGGATTTATAAGCTAAAAATGCCATTCTTTTACTATGCTCATTATCATTAGATGTGTAATCGGCAAAGGCTCTCTTCTCTTCTTCTTTAAATCCATTTTCTATTAAAGAGAATTCTTTTTTTCCAAACTTAAAACATATTCTTTCATGTAACTTCGGTTCCTCATATAATTTTTATTAGTTTTTCGATTTTTGGTTCAAGTTTATTTAAGTAATCTTGGATCTCATGAACTAATCCTAATATTGTTTACCTCCTTTCCATTTCCTGCAGGATCTAGACCAATCACTAAAGCACAATCTTTTTCAGATGTTGAGTTATCAAATTCAAAAGCCTCTAACCCCAAGTCTTGGATCGTTTTTCGTCTATATCTAAACTAACCATTGTTTTTATCTATAAACTTATTATTTACTGGACTAGTTGTCATAATTATAACTCCATTATTTACAGCTTTTTATAATAAAGATATGAAAAAAATAAAGTTACCAGTAGTACCTTTTTCTCACTTAGATATTGTTCTTTTTGTTCTCTAGAATTTTTCATGATTTCTAATTCTAGTAATTCGTCTGTTGAAGAAACTATTGGGTCTATCCAGTCAGCTTTGGATCTAATCCAATCAATTTCCTCTTTACTATGTTTCCTGCTATCTCCAATTTATGAGCCATCAGCCTTAAATCATTTGCAGTTTGGAAATCTTCTAGCATATTCAGAAGAGACATTGTTCGCTTCTTCTCTTCTTCGATTCTATTTTGTAATTTTCTTTTTCGCTCTTGTTCTTCTTCGTATAGTCTTTCTCTCTTCACGTTCAAGTCGTAAATTCTTAACTTTATAATCCTCTTGGTAAATTAAAACAATTATTTCCGGGATTGATTCCTCAATCGAGAATTCTTTTAGTATCTTTAATGTATTTACCATCTATTATCTTAAATCGAAATTTTTCCATTTGGTATATAGTCATACTTCTTTATTCTTGGTTTAAAAGCATATCTATTAAACTTAACGCTATCATTGTACTTCGCTAATTCTTTAGCTTCTTCTTTTGTTAATTCATGACTTACTTTCTCTGTTGATTCTATAACTTCAAAACGAACAATATCCTTATCAATTTGAATATCCCAATTTGGAGTTACATTATCGCCGATTTTTTCAATTACAGTAACTAGTGTATCTAAAAAGCGATATAAACGCGGAAGAGAATTTAGTGAAATATTTTTTACAAATTTAGGTTCTTTTAAATCATTATATCTGTGCCTAGAATCAAAAGTAAGGATAAGAAGCAGCTTTTTCCTCTTATTCCACTCTGCAATTTTATCTCTTAGATTAGCTACAGATTTATGTAATCTCTTATTTGGAGCCTGGTTTAGGGTTTGAAACTGCTTCAATAATACGCTCTATTTTATCGTCCTCTATAAATGATAATGAACTTCTTATACTAGTTGTATCAAGTTTAACAGTATCTTTATTTTTATCTTCCGAAGTCTCCTCTTTATGTTTAGCAGGTTTTTATTCTATTGTTCTTTAAACTTTTTTTCTATCAATATTGACTTCATTTACGTCATTTTTGTGGTAATGGAACGATAAGTTCACTTAAGTCTTGTCCAGTATTCTTACGATACCAATAACTACCCTTTGGAATTGGGATTTCAAATTCTTTACATTTCTTGAGTAAGTCAGAATAACTTAAATCATATTTCAATGAAACTTGTTTCGCACTTATCTCCCAGATTTCTTCATAGAGTTCGTCTCTAGAAAAGGTCTTTATCATCTTCATTTGAAACACCTTTACCCTTATACTTTACATCACTGTTTTTATATTTACCAAGCGAAAACGCAAATTCAAAAACTTCTAATTCTTCACTTCTGCATTTTCGCTTAATATAAAAAAAGTAAATCTTGTTTTTAAACCGTTAAATTCCTCTATAATTTTATCTAAACTGGCTTCAATATTTTTCAACACGGATCTCTGATAGCTTACCGTGATTGTATGAAATCATTCTTTCGGCGATAATATGATATGACCAACTCTCTGTGAAACGTCTGTCTTTTTTTCTTCGTTATGAATAGCAAAACCAATTGGAAGAAGATTATTTCTAAGACCTATAGCAACTGCCTGTGAACTTATACCTAAATAATCACCAGCAATTTTTTTAATGTGATTTTTATTTAATTTTTCTAATATCTTCGTCGGTATATTTCGGCATGTTAGTACTCCTTTGTTATAATTCAAAATGCAATATCATCTATGTAAATATATCTTAATACGATGCTATCTAGTCGCTTTCCCTAATAATAAAATTAATATGTAGCATACCATACTCTAAAAAGCTAATTATCTAAAAATCTATTCAATGAAAAAAATTATTATTAAGATTTATAGTTATTATCTTTTCAAAAGTAAATCCATTAATTAGCTCCAGACTTAGATGTAAATAGTTATTTACTATCTAGGTCAAAACCAATCTGCCAAAATCCCATATCAAGTATTTTCATTTGAGGATACAGCATATCAGTAACAATAAAATTCTTTTTGAACTGAATCTAACTGTTCTATGTTTTTTCATAAAAATCTACTAGTTGTAAAAATAGATTTTAATATTATAGGTACCAATTGCAATCTTTTGTGATCTTACCCCAGAAACAAAATATCTATCATATGCCGGAACACAACCGAGTGTGCCCATCAGTATCTTTTGTGATTAGTGTTTCTGACAAGTTATTTTTTTAGTGCTGAACCTTTTTACTTCACGCCTGATTTCATCATAATAATTAGCAATAAATTCATTTATTTCCTTTAGCAATTTTTTGATTACTTTCATTTTTAAAATCTTTACATTCTATTCCTGCTAGAGAATCATATTTATTGCTTAAGATTTCTCTTACTACAGGTATATGTACTCTATAATCCTTTTGTAATAAGAATGAAGAACCTCGATACATCCCCCAACTTGCTAAATAAAATGCAAGTTGTAAACTCAAAGTAATCAAGATTCACATCATTCTCTTTTTCGAGCTGTCATAAAATGTGAATAGCAATGCTCCCATGAACGATATCTATCATGTTCATCAGCTTTTTAAATCGTTATAAAATTCAGTTGATGATTTAATAATCATATCAATTGTTTTCATACTTTCAACTTTCAAATATATAGCGTTTTCATTGTTTTCTTAACCTATTATATCATTATTCAAAACAAATAACTGCAACTTACTTTGTTGCAGTTAATCATAGATTTACTTCTGTTCCTTTTTCGAAACTTATATTTTCATTTTCATGCATAGTAAAAATATCGTTTTTTTCAAAATAAGGTTTTACCATTTCTTTCCATCTAGCTTTTATGAAAATTGATTGATTTTAAAGGAGATAAGCCATAATTTCCCAATGCATAATCAGCTGTCGCTTTCTTAACTTCCGAGACCTGCTTATCAGAGTCAGTCTGTTCTTTTGAAAGAGCGATGCTTGTTTCCACTGCTGTTTTTGTAGCCAGATTGACTTCCATATCTGTGGTAACTTGAACAGCTTCATGCTTAGCTACTTGGGATACTTTATCTAATTCCTCGTTCGAAACGGTAAAGGGTAATTCGCCACTTGCCTGACCACTTAATTTGGCTTAGTTTATGTGTTCAGCACTATCAGATGGCTTGCTTGTGTAAGATTGGTAGCAGGATTTTCAGTTCTCACAACCTCATCTGCATGAACAAGTTGTCCACCTAGACCAACAACTGCGATCATCAGTGTTCCAATCGCCACTGAACAAAGGGTACGGTATTTTCTGCTTTTACGAAAAATATGTTTCTCACTTTTTCTTGAATCAACATGTAACTACATTCTGCTATTTAGTTCTCTCTCTAATACTACCAAAAACGCCTTGAAATAGTTATCGAATGAAAAAGAACAGCAAAAAACTACCTGAACTAAGTCAAGTGACTTGAACATAAAAAACGGTAGTACTGACGCATCAGTCCTCCCAGACATAAAAAAGTATGCCACATTCCAATATACCTATGTTACTACAATTATTTTAACTATCTAAAAAATCTTTCAAAATTTCAAAAACTTCATTCCGATTCAATAAAATATCATCATTTTGAGGAATAGTTGATATCACAGACTCAAGTTCTATCACAAAACGGTTCATATCTGCTTTCACCGTGTCACTAGAGGTTATATTTGATAGCTTTTCACTCCCTACTAATAAAGCTGTTAATCGAGTAATGTCGTTCAAATGTTTTTTAATGGCTTTACTTAAACCTTGAGTACCTGTGGCAGAGCGTTCTCTCGTATCCAACCAAGCTTTAGCCTTAAAAATAATTAAACCACGATTACTCAAAACCGAGTATCCCTGAATGGATTCTTTTTCATGCACCAATATATTATAATAATCCTTATCCAATAATAAGGCCGACAAACTAGCATCTTCATCAAAATGTAAGGGTGTTTCTCTCCCCTCCTTCTTTAATGGGTATTCTGGTAAAATGCTAAATAGTTCAATCATAGAAGGAAACTCAGGTTTATTTGTTGTAAATCGAAATAGCTGTGCTTTTTCATCCTTCTGACTTCCTTGATATTCTCCCAATTCTAAAAAGTGATTCAAGGTATCATAAAATTCCTTATTTTTTAATTCATCTATGATGACCATATCATAATCTTTTTGTTGTCCGACTTTTAAATCCTTGCGAATCCAGTATAATAGAGGTTGCAGTCCCTCCAATCAAAACATAATAGTCTTGAAAATTCGCAAACATTTCTTGAAAAATAGCTTTCGTATTAGCTGACATCATCTTCCCCTAGATACTGTAATATATTATTTTTTAGTGCTTCAATCTCTTCCTCCACACGTGGATCATCATCATCTTTTAAGGTCAAATAAAGAGAAATAGGATCTACAAACTGTCTATCTTGATTTTCTTTAAAATCGTTCCAAAATTCAGATACAAAAGGGCGATATCGCCATATTTCTAATACCTTGCCTTCTAAAACATGCTGAGATAATGGCAAGGATAATTTATTGAATTGTCTCTGTGATATGACATAGCTACTATTTTCATACGATTCAGCTAAAAAAGTCAAATAAGATAAAGCATAAGTACCACCGTATAGAAGCCTAGAAGCAGATTTTATATTCTCTAGATCTACATTGGGCAATAAGAGCCGTTTTTTGATGGGATTAAATAAATAGGACTCTGATTTTAAGAATAATTCTTTCTTTGATGCTGTATAAGTGTAAAGTTTATTTGGCTTATTTAACCAATCTAAAGTTTTAAAAGTCCTCAAACATCTATAAATCGTTGAGTTTGGAAGCCCAGTTACCTGTGAAAGCATATCAACATCTACTTCTTTTTGACCTTTTGTCAATAAAAAGGCAATCCAAGTTAATTGTTCACTAGGTGTTAATTCTTTAGATGCTACAACATCATCATTAGCATTCAATACTAATCCCAATGGAGGAAAAAAGAGATTTCCCTTGAAGTCTACAAAAGGAACTCTAGCTTGAAGGAGTTGTTTTTTTTCAATGTCAGATAGCTTTGAAAATACCAAAATAACGTCCATGCTAGCTTTTTTTACCCATAATACGAGCTTGAGTAACAAATGAGTCTAAACTTCCTCTTCTCTTTTCTTTAATCAATAAAAATGACTCCTTATGAAACTTCATTTGGACATATTGAAATCTTTTTTTCAAAACTAATTGGTAAAGTTAAAGCTATTTTTTTCAACACTTACATTAATATAAAACGATTGAAAAAAATAGAAATTATCTTTTGAACATTCATTGTTTTTTTCCTTTTTATCATTTTTGTACGTATTTTATCATTTTAAATGATAAAATGCAAGTTTTTTGATAATAAAAAGTGACTTACAAAAGATAAAAAAAGCGAGAACACTTATCAAAATGTTCTCGCTGTATTCATTTATTACTGACGTATCTATTTTTGTCTACGCAGTCGACATTCAAACAGACGTACACATCAATGTATTTTTTTGCACCTTTTTTATGTCAAAATCACTCTTTTCAATAAAGACAAAATGCTTGAAAAAGTGCTTAAAATCAAGAATTTTCACCCTTTTAGTCGTTGTAGCAACACTACACACTCCACATGCTGTATCTGTGGGACTCAAAAGGTTTGGGTGAACCTTTTGAGGATTAACTCGGTTTTACCAACAAGCTCACACACTCAACATGTGGTAATATTCTGCTTTCATACTAATAAACAAAAGGCAATGAAAATCATTTTAAAATGATACTGTGGAACGGAAAGATTATCACCCCTTCCAAAAGAAACGACATCCATAACTCCACTTAAAAATTACAATTGATAATTCTCTAACATTAATCATTTAATTATAAAAATCGTTACTTTCAATAATGGATAAGCTGATCTAAAATTTAAAAAGACTTTTTCATTACTAATTCTATTACTAGCCAATATGGTATAAATTAAATGACCAATAAAAATGATGATAAAAATAACATAGCAGGCAGTCTTACAACTTACTACTTTTCATATGATAATTTACAAATTTCTTTCCAGCCACTCGATCTTTTTAAAATCCTTATTGTTATTGTGATCATTTCGATAGGAGTCTTGAGAAGAAGCTTTGTAAATACTTAAATACTGCTCCAGACTTGGAAGACGAAAAGTGATGCCTTCGATTTGAATAAGCTCTATATCCGATTCCGAAACTCCTGCAAAATCAGATAAGGAATCGATACTTCCAAATTCAACACTCACTCGATCCTTTTTGAATTCATGCTCATGAATATCTATTAAGACGTAGCCTGAGTCTTTCATTACTTTCATTATCTTGTCCCAGTCATAAATTCTGAGATGATCAGGTGCTTCCCAACCTCTAGGGTCACCAGGCACATGAATGTCAATGTCAGACGGCCCCCAATTTTCTTTCGTTCTAAACTCTAATCCCAAAGAACCCATCAGTGTCGGTGTAATTCCGACTTGGTTTAAATGGAAACAAATGGTTTTAAATTCTTCAAATAAGAGACTCATGTTTATTTTAAACCTTTCATATAAATGTTCGTTTACACTTTAGTTACCTAAATCAAGATTTAGATAATGAAAACTAGTCAATTTTCTCATTATGTTTCCAAGTTTATTTAATACAAGACATGAATGATCATTTAGTGGAATTATGGGAACATTAACGAGTTCTTCAGCAGCACAGGGAGAAACACGCATAGCAAATCCTTTTCCAAAGCGATTGTAAGGATCACGATTGTCACTATTGATCCAACTACTAAACCGAGCACCGTAGCCCGCATCGGGATACATTTTTCCATATTTCTTCATGGCGTCAATAAAGTCATCTTTCTGACCACCATTCATGATTGCTTCTGCGACGGCGCAGGTCATAACAGTATCATCTGTGAAAAAATAATCCTCACGAAATATGGGAAAATCCTTCGTTTTAATATTGTTCCATTCGTAAACTGAACCTACAATGTCACCAATAATTGCTCCTAGCATGGTATTCCTCCTTACGAACTATTGGTTGAGACTGACATTTCTACTTGCCATACTCTTTTATTTTATCAGCATATTCGGTTAAAAGATTCTTTGAGTAAATTTTTTCATTTTTTGAATTTCTAACTTCTTTCCAAAGAATGGAAGCTACTTTTAGTTTATTCGAGTAGTTGCCACTATTTTCGTCTGCACAGAAATCCTTTAAAAATTGATTCCATTGACAAACCGAATGGTTATACTTGGCATAATCTGAATCTCCATAATAGACTTTTAGCATATCTTGGATTGTAAAACTCAAATCATTTTCTCTTTTTACTTTTCTCCAAGCAGTCGCCATATCGGCAGTAAACTTAAAGGGCGAAACATCTGTTAAATTTGAGAAATATTCTCTAAAGTGTGCATTAAAGGAGAATCCACATTCAAGCAAGGGCGTATTTAAGGTAAGGACTTCTACTCTTTTCTTTTTGTTTTTTACTGATGATTTTTTAATCAAAATCCCCTTAAAGTACTGCTCAATAATATCATTAAGTTCCTGTTTTGTCCTCTATATTCAAGCCCTAATGACTTGCATATCTGTGAAAGTTCATCCCGATACCAATAGTATTTACTAAACTCATCAAAGGATACGATTTTATCAAACTCAGGTCTACTTTTTATCAAAAAAACACCTACTTCCTCAAAAAAACGATTTTTGGATTACATCTTAAAAGATTGAAATTTTACTACCTTTGTAAGGAAGAAATAATCAAGATTTTTAAACCTGATTTTTCCATAAGATTAAAAAAATTTAACTTATGTGTTTACTTTTTTTATAAATAAAGATATATAGGCTTACAGATAAACTTTAATCAATCTTATCAAGATCTTCTTCTATATTTTTTTCCTTTCTTTATACTAACGTAAGGAATACCTCTTCGTATCGCACCCTAGCAAATAAGTTAAATAATGATCCAACTCATTGTAGTATATATGACCTACTAAATTTTTTTCCAACATAAAACCACTCAATATCATAATCATAATTCTGATTGTTCTAGTTCAGATATTCAAAAATAATTCCATTCATCGTCCGTATAAGGTTTTTTTGTGAGATTCAGGCTCTGACTCATAAGAGTAAGGAAAACTTATAGCTTATAAATGATTTGTAGTTCTGAAATTTCCTTTTAATTTATTATCTGCACTAGTGTCAGACAAAATTTTTTTCCCATTCTTCAAAAAGTTCTTTTCTCTCTTCGAATGACATTTCAGCTAAATCTGGAACATCTGATCCTATAACTTTCGCCGGCCCTGAGCTAGTCATTATATATCCAGGATTTCCCTCTACCTCTATAAGATTAAATTTGCTTCCACAAGATTTACAGTATATATCAGATAAGTCATGTGCGATTTCCAATTGTTTATTCTACCGCACATGCAAGGCAATTCTATGGTTTGATCAGATTGTATTAATCCTTCCCTTATAAAAAAATAATACTCATTATTCCTTGTATTAACATACCCCATCAAATTTTTTTAATATATTCTTCTATTTCTTCAATGATTTTTTTCACTATATTTTTGTACAAAATATTGTTTCTAACGTTTTTCGAAATAGATGCCATATATACTGTTACAAGAAATTTAATCATCGTTTCAATAATTTCATATTTTTAATTCATTAAAATTTTCTGTGCTTAATAAGTATGGTCCTAGATTACTTCCAAAAACTATATCTGTTTGCTCTGCACTTGAAAAAAATGTCGAAATATAACCAATATGCGTAAATTCTGATGAAAACTTAAATAGATTCTTTAATTCGTCAATAAAATTCGTGTCTGATATTAATCCAATTTCTCCAAAAAAATAAAATCTAGTTTTTTTCTCCGAACGTCTTTTTTTAGAGCATTTGGTAATATTTGATTCAACTCCCTTACTCTCTGATTATAGTTCAGATTATCAAACTCATCTAATGCATGTGTTATTTCTTCATTGAATAACGACTGACGAATAGATTTAGTTGCATACAATTCAAAGCTTTTTTTAATGATGTTAGTACATGAAAAATTCATTTCTTTTTCATCTAATAGAATCATTTGGTAAGCATCAGATACCAAACTATCAAGTGTTTGTCTAGTAATCGTGACAAATTCGCTATAATCAATAAACTCCTTTTTTTCAAAAATGAACATTCTTAACATCAATTCCAGTTATATCGTCTCCTTTAGATATTAAAGAGAATTTCTTTAATACTTCAATATCATTTAGTAGAATTCTAGGTATTATATCTCGAAAAATAAAAATTTTGAACTTGCATTAGTTTTAAATTCATCATTTACATTATCTGAAATCTTTATCTTATTTTCTATGTCTTTTTTTCAAGATGTATAATATTATTTATAAAATTATCAAGTAATTTATTTGCATAGTTTATATTATTATATAACACTTCGTAATTATTCAATGCAGCCGCACTTCTTTTTTTCAGATAAATTTGTTGCAATACTTTTTTTATTACATCTTTCTCATTCATCATATAACTTTATCCTTTCCAAACAAATTCTAATTAGTCATTTTTTGATTTAAACTAACCTTATTCTCTCATTGATACCTTGTAAAAAAGCTATAACTGCTGCTCCAACCATCGGTATTCCGTATGGGCTTAACAAGAATCCTACTATCAATGCTTCTATACCTATTGAAAAATCCTTTTGAAACAATGATACGACTCCAACAACGACACACATAAGCATCAGCAAATACAATATTGTTGTTCCTACGGCAAGTAAAAATGTCAGAAATGCAGTGAGGATACTTAACACCAAGCTAATTGGAAACAAGATTATTTTTAATATCCATCTCATAAATACCCTCCATTTCTACTAAATCATTTTAAAATGCTTTAAAGCATCCATAATAGCTTCCTCTTTTTCCATTGTGCATTGTGAAATAACCTGTTTCTCTTTATTTTTGATTTATTATAATTCTCCCTTAATTCAATACCACACTTCTTTTAAATCTGTGCAATATAAAGTGTTGGAACTTTTAATCCAAATTTTTCTAATATATATATTCCTTGATTTTTGCATAAGTCGCTTTACTTTCAGCAGATGTCAAATCAAGCTCATCCAGCTTAATTTCAACATCTATATGCTAATCGACATCAAGTTTGGACAAAAGCGCTACCGCCTCAACGTGTGCTGAGAGCTTTCTTCTATACTAATAGACGAAAGGGTGTGAAAATGATTTTTAAATGATACTGTGGAACGGAACAGTAGCCCTAGTATTGACTACTGTCGTTTCTATTCATATTGGCTATTCTAGGACTGAGATGAAAAAATCTATAAATGCTCAGAATAAAATTGAACCCGCAAATCTCCCCAAAACAATGGTGAGTCATGTACTTGTATTATTCCGAAAAAATACACCTCTGGTGCAGTGAGACAAATTGGTGTATCTTATAGTGGCTTCGTAGATGAAAGCTATACTCTACTATCACTCTTTGATGATGTAGAACAAATTGAAAAAGATAATAGACTTCAGACAGCTATTGATGTTGTCAGAGAACAGTTTGGTTTTTTAGCCATACAAAAAGGAACCGTCCTAACTGAAGGTTCCAGAAATATTGAACGCAGTAAACTTATCGGTGGTCATTCCGCGGGTGGATTGGAGGGATTAAAATGAAACAAGAAAAAAATACAGTACAATTTTCAGAAATCCGTAGCAAAGGATGTAATGATATTGAAATGCTTGAAAGATTTTTACATGGAATCGTTGAAACAGCAACTTCAAAACTTCGTCAGAGAAAAACTCAAAACAACTGAAATATCGATACGACTAGTACATGCTAAATCTGAAAACCGATTACCATTGGAATTTACATTTAGCATTAAGCCAACAAGCTCATCTGTGATAATCTATACTGAGGTAATCAATCGCTTTAAAGAATGTTACACAGGTGGGGGAAATTCAAGGTTTTTACGATTCAATTTGATAAAAATACCCTTGCCTCTGCATAGAAAAGGATTTGATATGATTGACCGTTCATATTTACCATTTCAATCAGCAAGAGAGTACCAGGATACAAAGATGCAAAAAAATGGATGGGCTTTTTTCCTATCTGAACATGCATCAGCACTCTCTGATGATACAAACAAAGTAACGTACATGTCTGACTTATCACTAGAGAAGAAATTATTACTCCTCAGTCAAGTATACGCCGGGCAGCTACGCACACGCATTCAAGTGATTGAAAAAAACAAGCGTGTTTCCTACACTGGAACAATACCAAGTCTGACCAAAGATTTCATTTTGATAAAAACTACAACAGGTCACATCAATTTGAAATTAAAAGACATTATTAGTATTGAACTTGTCGAGGAGGTGCTCTATGAATCAGCTTGAGTTTCAGCGTAATCACCTACAAATGGACTATTATAGCGAGAGCTACCAAGATTTTGAACGTGACTTCTACCGCTACTCTAACATGAATATTCCATTGACCTTCCTAACTGATGATATCCTAAAAACAATGGCGACTTCACGTAAGAATTACTTTGTCCTCAATAAGGAAAAGTCCAGAGATAACCGCGATCACTTCTTCATATTTGAAGTAAGTACCGTAGATGAGAATCCGCTAATCTATCATTATACATATAAGAAAACTACAATATATTTAGCAGAAAAATAGGAGCAGTTCAATTGACTGTTCCTATTTTTTTAATATTCATAAAATCTAAAGTCTTTATACTCTTTAACAATGGAGTCGCCAACCAGAACAGACTATACTGACCAGCGACTACCTTAAATTTAATGTTTCAGATTTATTTTCTTATCTCTAATTTCATAAACTACATCTGCTACATTTTCGAGTAATCGTTTATCGTGGGTGATAAACACGATAGTTCCGGTGTACTCCTTCATTAGTATTTCCAAAAGCCTCTAAACTTGGTATGTCAAGGAAGTTACTGGGTTCATCCATTATTAGGATGTTATATCTACCCATGAGCATTTTTAGCAAGCAACAATTTTATAATTTCTCCACCGCTTAAAACAGATAAACTTTTTTTCCAATATCGTTCTGTTTGAACCCCATAGATGCTAGCACTGAACGAATTTCTGATATATTGTAGTCACAATCCTTCTGCATAAACTCCATAACATTCTGATTACTGTTGTACTTGTAACCATTCTGTGCAAAGTAACCTATTTTTGCCTTAGGCGAAATAGAAATTCCTTCTTCATGGTTTAAGATCATTTGGATTAAAGTTGTTTTTCCGATTCCATTACCACCAGTTAACGCCACTTTTGCTCCTAACGGAATTTGAAAAGATGCATTTTTCAAACAGAGCCTTATCCCCAAATACTTTATTAATTTCTGCACCGACTATAGGGTATGGATTATGGAGCTCCAATGCTTTACTTTGCCTGAAACGAATTCTGCGAATGCCTTCCGGAGCTTCTACTTTTCCTAAGGCCGCAATCCTGTGCTCTAGGGTTTTAGCAGCATTATACATCTTTTTTTCCTTACTTCCTATTGATTTTTTTGATGAGCTAAACGCCCTCCGTCTTCAGTACTTTTTCTTTGAAGAACCTTTTGCCTTCTGTTCTATTTTACGAGCCTGTTTTCGCTTTTCCTCCGCAGCCCTTTCCAATCGGGCACGTTCCGCAATAAATTGTTCGTATTCTGCAGCTTGGCTCTTACGTTCTTCCTCTTTCTGACGAAGATAATCAGAATAGTTTCCCCAATACTCAGTGATTTTGCCATCTTTCAGTTCCCATATTTTATCTACTATTTCATCAAGAAAAATAGCGGTCATGGCTAATAACTAACAGTGCACCTGTAAAAATATTTTAGCTGTCCTATTAGAAAATCAATTCCTTCACGGTCTAAATGGCTCGTAGGTTCATCCGCTAAAAATACCATGAACCTGTGCCGATAAGGCCTGTGCTATTTTAAGCCTTGTTTCTTCACCACCGCTCATAGTCTGTATATTTAATTGCTCAACACCTAGCTTGCCTACAAGTGCAAAAATCTTTTTCCTCCTGCAGAGTTACTTCGTCCAACTGGGGAATATAGGCAAGTTCACCCAGACGATTCATTTTACATCCTGGGGAGTTAATTCTCCTAAAAAGTACCCTGAGTAAAGTGCTTTTTCCAGCACCATTTGCTCCTACTAAACCAATACGGTCATAATCATATACTTCTAATTCATTTATATCTAAAACATCGCGTCCTTTGAATTCCACACGAATGTCTTTTTGCTTTTTAATATTAATTCCATAACATTTCCTCCTGTCTATAATCGCATGCTTTCATTTGCTTGTATGCAGGGAAAACCCTGCGATTTTTAGCAGGAAGAGTTATGAAAATAAGATACATAAATATTCCTCCAATATTGTTTATTTTTAAATCTAATTTTCTAACCTCAGTTATCATTTGGCAAACTATAGCAATGCCAATAATTAAAAATACCTGATAGTAAAAACCAATGATTTACACCGATTTTTATCAGCAAAGAATCCAGAAAGAATTAACCCAATTGGCATAGCAAGTGACATGATACTTCCGATCAAAGAAAATACACGTCCTAAATATTCAGGCTTAATTTTTCTCCTGAAAAAGAGCTGTTTGCACACCGCTATAAAATGGCACCGAAAAGCCCCATTATTGCACAGCAAACTACGAATATTACAAATCCATTTGGAGGAAGTATTCCCGAAACAGCTAAACTGGTCCCCATTATAAAAAAATGAACTTGTTATTAGTAATACATGCTTTTTCGAAGCCCCCTAATCTTCCTAATAATAAGCCTCCTGCTAGCATCCCAAATGCAAAGGAAATTTCCGTAATAGAAATATGCACAGGCGTTCCATTAAAGTGTTCCATGCTTATTAAAGGAAATAGTGCATTGATTGGCATATAAACAAAAAGTATATAGTGTTCCTAAGAGTAATAAGGCAAACAATCCTTTGTTTTTGTCTCAGAACCACAACTCCTTCTTTTCATCTCCCTTATGAAATTTGGTTCTAAACTTTGCACTTGATTACCCAGCTTAGGTATACGTACAATTGCTACCGTAATAGATGCAATCACAGCACCCAATACGTCGATGGCAATAATAGCATTTAAATCCCAAACGGAGTATAAGAGTGCTGCAACTGCCGGACTAACAATATAGCTTATAGACTGCAAAGACTGACTATAGCCTGCGCATTTCGTTAGCTGTTCTTCTGGTACTAAAAGTGGTGTAACCGCATTGAGTGCTGGGGTATGAAAAAGCTGTTCCAATGCTACGGATAAACAATACTATCATAATCATCCAGACAGGTAGCTCCATACAGAATGCAACAATAGCAAGCACTGCACCAGCTGCTGCGATAATTAAATCGGCACCAATCATTATCTTCTTCCTATCATGACGATCCACTAGCACACCAATGGCAGGGTCCCAAAAATCGCATAGGGTAAAAAAACCTACTAATGAAGCCATAGACAAGACCATCGCAGATCCTGTTTTTTTCTGTAAGGTAAAAAAATAATCGCCATTTGCAGGATGGCACTAGTGATTAATGATACTGCTTGCCCTGCCCATATTGCATAAAAATTTTTCGTTTCCAATTGTTGTATTTTTTTCCATTTATATTATCTCCTGCATATTATTTTTGCTTGAATTTCTATTTTGAATAGCATTCTAGGCAATAAAAATGCAGGCCAAAACCCCACAATGTGGCTTTTTTGGTCTGCATACATACAATTTGGAAACATTCATATTAAAGACATAGTTAAATAAAGGTATAGTTAAATAACCAATATCCTCACCGTAACTAATGAATGCTCAATATCGTATAAATAAGCACAACAAAAAAGCCTATCATCGGGTATAGATTCTGCTTTTTTTATTGCCAGCTTATCTTAAACGCATTGAGGCTGTCATAGTTTCGGTTCCTCCTACATCTTTGTTTATATCAATTTATAGTATAACACAACAAGATGATATGTTCAATATAAAAAGTTATGGAATGAGACTCATACTTCCAATTCGATGCCAGATTTAAAGGATATGACGAAGTTTTTCTTCATAGACTGTAACGCTCTGGATTATCTTCCTTAGTAGCAAGCGATTAGCTTTCACAAAATCTTCTGTTTGTAGTTTTAAAAATTCATCAGGATTTTCTAACTCAACCTCAAAATATTTCATTTTACATTCCCTCATTTCATTTATTGATAAATTGAGTTTGCAAAAAAGAGTGGACAATTTTTGTCTACTCTTAACCTTTAAAATAGTTTTTTTTAATCGATTTGAAGTTGCCTAAATTATTACTTATTCGGTAAAATGAAGTATTGCTTTCAACAGATTTCCTTCAACTACACTTCACTTGATTCAAACAAGGTGGGTACATTTCTATTCCCACAAACTCCTTGTCAATGGGAAACAAACACGTACCCACAGGGTAAATGGAAATAGAAACTGATAATTTCTAGCTATCACTTCTACTCATTCCAAAAATTTTCTCACTCTGATACTTACCCACCATAAAGCAAAAAGCCTTGCAATCAAGGCTTTCATTATCCCTTTCGTTCAAAGGTTTCTAAGCTTTTACGAGCAGAGCGACACACTCAGCGGTTCGCTATCTCCGTTCTGTCTGCGTGCTAGCACTTGTCAATCACGGACAGCTATCGCATGGGCGGAAGTAAATGCTAATCTTCGTCGTTTTACTCCTTGACTAGCAAACTTACCGCCTCAACATGGTGCGTTTGCGGGAAAAGATCAACCGGCTGGACTTTCTTCAATTCATAGCCTAGCTCTTGATAGAGTTTGATATCACGTGCCATGGTTGCTACATTACAGGAGATATAGGCGATGCGGTCAGCTCCTGTTTGGGCGCTTGCTTTGATAAAGCTTTCGGTTAAGCCCTTGCGTGGAGGATCGACCAAGATCACGGTTGGTTGGATGCCTTCCTTGAGCCAATTTTTCATGGCATTTTCAGCTGTGTCACAGACATAGTGGGCATTGGTGATATTGTTTAAGCTAGCATTCTTCTGGCTATTCTCTACTGCTTCTGGGATGACTTCGACACCATAGACTTCCTTAACATACTTAGCGACAGATAAGCCAATAGTTCCGATTCCTGAGTAGGCATCGATCACCACATCGTCTTCTCTTAACTCCGAAAAGTCAATGGCTGTTTGATAAAGCTTCTCTGCCATTTCAGTATTGACCTGGTAAAAGGCTGCTCCAGAGATTTGGAAATCATTGCCCAACATTTGGTCGATAATGTAATCTTGACCATAAAGCGTACGCCATTCTTCCCGAAAATCGCATTGGTATTTTGGTCATTGATATTCTGCATAATAGACACAATTTCTGGAAATTGCTTGATGAGTTGTTCAATCACCTGTTCAACTCTGAAAACTTTAGGACGTGTAGTCACCAAAATAACCATAATCTGACCTGAATGGTGTCCACGACGTACAACAAGGTTACGAATCAATCCTGACTGTTCCTTCTCATCATAAGGCTTCAAGTCATATCGACGAAGCAAATCGCGTAAAGCTACAATAACTTGATCAATGACTGGATCCTGAATATAAAAATCTTCCAATGGCATAAGGTCATGAGAATTTTTACGGAAAAAGCCAGTTTCCAGAACACCATTTACTCTACGTACAGGAACCTGGGCCTTGTTGCGATACTTGATAGGATTTTCCATACCAAGTGTGTCAGCAACCTCTACATTCGTGATTCCTGCAATTTTATAAAGGCTGTCTTTTACTTGCTTGGTTTTAAACTTGAGTTGCTCTGGATAAGCTAGATGACCTAGGTCGGCGATTCCAGAACGCAGGTAAGCCAAATCTAAGTCTTGGTTGCGATGTGGTGATTGCGTAAGGTATTCCTCGACTTTACCAAAACCAATCTTCTTGTTGACTTTAAGGACACGCATAAGGATCTTCTCAGTCGGTAGAGCATTCTCAACAAAAAAGACCAAGCCATCTACCTTGGCAACACCTGCTCCTTCATGTGTCAAATCGACAATCTCTACTTCTACAATATCATTTTTCTTTAACATATGTTTCACTTTCTATCAGCCGACAAAAAAAGACGGCAACTGTTCTGTTACCATCTATTATACCATGAATTAGCCTAAGCACCAAAACTCTTGAAAAAGTTTACAATTGCTTGCCAAATAGCACTGAGGATATTCCCACCGTCTTGAATAGCTTTATTAGCATCAAAGTTAAGGTCGATATTGCTGAAACTGTCACCAGCTTGCGCAACGATACTTTGTTTCAGATCCTTTAGAGTCTTTGTGAAATCTTCGTTATTGAGAATATCACTCTTGGAAAGATTGAAGGCAAAGTTGATGATGACATTGATCTGGTTTCCTGTTATAACCTGATCCAGCTTATAATTTTTCAATGTATCTTCAACAATCTTACGAACATCATCTTCAGTAAGCTCACCCTTGGACTCTTTTGCTTTAGCGATAGCAGATTTGATATCGGCAAGGGCTACATTGAGTTTATTGGCATCATAGCCTGATTTGTCTTTGTTTTCATCGTTGATATCTGACAAGGCTTTTAGCTCTTCCTGAGCTAGGTCTTTATTTCTTGAGGAAGTTGAACACCATTAGCTTCTAATGAATAGTAAATACCCGCTAAGGCACTTTCACCTGTTACAGGGATTGGGGCAGCTACGGTTATACGAGCATGCTCCACACCCAAGGTAACAGCCGCATTACGGTACATGTCTTGGGTCACTTTAGTGATATTTTCAGGGGTTTCAATCTTGACTTCAAGTGGAGATTTTTCACCTAATTTTTGAATTTTTGCAGACGAATAGAGCTGGAGACTAGAGTCATTGGCGACGTTCATAATCTTTGAGTAGACATCTGGCGTCATAGTCTTCAGTTCTTTGGTATCTGTAGAGGCGTTATAGCCGAGTTTTTTTAATGTTTGATTTTTTTGATCTTCAGTGAGTGAAGAACCCAAGACGTACTCAGGTTGAACATAAGTTTCATCAATTACTTTTTGAACATCAGTGGCTGCTTGAGCGCTTTGCAAAGTTGCAACTGCTAAAAGAATCGCAGCACTAGTCAGAAAGAATTTCTTTCGCATGAGACGTTCCTCCTTTTCCAGTCTAGCATATTAAAGTATCCTTAAAGAAAACTTATAAAAGCACCTAGATTCTTCTAAGTGCTTAAAATAGATTAAAAAAATTTAATAATGTAGAGATTTAGTTGAACCTGTCTAGAGTAATAATAGTTCCCTCCATCTACATAAAGTTCTCCACCTTGAAAGATGGAAATTGGGTTGACGTAGCGATAGGTTTTTCCAGTTGTATTTCCTAATGTCGGCGCAACGGTATCTCTTGAGTATTGTTTAGCTAGTGCAAGGGTATTTTCCTTCCCATTTTGGGCGATAAAATCGATATAAGCAGGCCCAAAGTTATAGGCCTGTACAGCAGTCCAAGCATCTACACCCTTTTTTTGTGCTAAATAAAGATTCTCTGTCAAGGTTTGAATTCCCTGACGAATACTACTCCTATTGTCAGAAATCGTATTTGTAGTTCCGCTAGCGGACTCACTAGACTGCATCACGTCACTTTCTTTACCTTTGGTTTCGGTATAAATCATGGCCAGGACTAGTTCTTCATTTGCTGGCGTATCTTGCTCACTTAAAACCTCTCTTACCAAGGATTGATAGGTCATGACCTGCTTCACATCCCGATACATATGAAAAAGTTTATAACCAGTAAATAAGATAAGAACAAGCACCAAGACCCTTCTTATAAATTTAAACATTATTTGCTTTGTATATCCTCGATGTTTGATTAAGATAGAGTAGGTACCATTGTCATTTTGGATAAATTCGACCGACTCAGCATCTTGATAAATATTATTGGGTACAATTAATTCAATCCCATTTGACAGAGAAAGCTTTTGGTTTTCAAATTTCTTTAATTGACGACTGGCATCGATTTCACCAAACTGAACTGGCTCTGGCACTGCTTCCTTGACTTGGTCAATAAAACTAAGACGTGCAGTGAGATTGTTGTCAAAAAGGTCATTGGCCAATTTTTCAGGAGATAACTCATTGCTTTCTTCAAGGTTGTTAAAAATAGCAGACTTGACTTTAGATTGAAATTGAAAATCATCTGTATTAAATGTTTCTGCAATTCTCTGAGCTGTTTTTTCCAGTTCCTTGATTGACTTCTTAGGTGAAATTTTTGGCTGATCCTGAATCAGATTCTCAGAAAAATAGTTCAAAAAAGTTCCGTTATACTTGATTCGTTTCTCAATCAGGTGATATTTTCGGCTTTGAAGATTGACCACCAAGGCCTCATCTGCGCCTGTACCAAATCCTGGAAGATTGTTTTGAGTCAGCTTGATTGGATTGTCAACTTCTCCACCTAGATGAGTTAAGGTCTCACGCAGGGCAATGCGCAAAAATGCAAAATGCTCTACTCCTTCTTTAGAAAACTGCACAAAAATCAAGTCGTTGGTTTTGAGATTTTCAGAAATACTGAATTCCTCTTTCCAGAGATTTGCCAGTGTCACCGACGTCTCCAATAAATCATCTGTGATGTGATTGAAGAAGGGATTTTCTTCTTCGAAAATCCCAGTCTTGGCTTCATCTGAATACACACGTTCAATTTTCTTACGTAGGTATTCCTCGATTTTTGGAGTGATATTGAGAAATTTATCCGCTAGAAACAACTCTGTGTCATCCGGGCTGAACTGATGGATAATAGCTTTCTTAATATAAATGTCCATAAAAATTTTAGTCCTCGTATAATGGGAAGGCATCTGTCAAGACTTTGACTTCGCTTCTTACTTCTTCTAAAACAGCTTCATTTTCTGCATTTTTAAGGGCTTTAATGATAAGCTCAGCCACTTTACGGCTTTCAGCTTCACCAAAACCACGTGCAGTTGTTGCTGCTGCTCCGATACGAATACCACTTGTCTTAAATGGTGACAAAGTTTCGTATGGAATTGAGTTTTTATTTAGGGTAATATTGACCTCATCTAGCAAGTTTTGAGCGACTTTTCCGTTTTCTACAACCTTAGTTACATCAACTAGAAAGAGGTGATTTTCTGTACCACCAGAGATAATCCGGAAATCAGGGTCTTGCAAGAAGACTTCTGCCATAGCCTTGCTGTTCTTAATAACATTTGCTGCATATTCCTTGAAGGCTGGGTCCAATACCTCTTTGAAGGCAACAGCCTTAGCAGCAACAACGTGCTCTAATGGCCCACCTTGGATACCTGGAAAAATAGCAGAATTAATCTTCTTAGCAAGGTCTTCGTCATTAGTCAAAATCAAACCACCACGTGGTCCACGAAGGGTTTTGTGGGTCGTTGTCGTTGTAATATGTGCATAAGGCACTGGACTTGGATGAAGACCTGCAGCAACCAAACCAGCAATGTGCGCCATATCGACCATAAGTTTAGCACCAACAGCATCTGCAATTTCACGGAATTTGAAAAATCAATAATGTGAGAATAAGCTGAAGCACCAGCAACGATTAATTTGGGTTTCACTTCTTGTGCTTGTTTCAAGATAGCATCAAAGTCCAAGAGTTCAGTCTCAGGATCAACACTATAAGAAACAAAGTTGTAGGTTTGACCAGAGAAGCTTACAGGAGCTCCGTGGGTCAAGTGACCACCTGCTGCCAAATCCATTCCCATTACCGTATCACCTGGCTCAATCAAAGCCATGTAGGCTGCACAGTTGGCTTGACTTCCTGAGTGAGGTTGGACATTGGCAAACTTGGCACCGAAGATTTCTTTTGCACGTTCAATAGCTAGACTTTCAACGACATCTACTACATCAGTACCACCGTAATAGCGACGTCCTGGGTAACCTTCGGCGTATTTATTGGTCAAGATAGACCCTTGAGCAGCCATAACTGCTTTAGAAACGACATTTTCAGACGCAATTAACTCAATATTGTTTTGTTGGCGTTCCTCTTCTTTGGCAATGGCATTCCAAAGATCTGCGTCGTAAGCTTTAAAATCATCTTTGTCAAAAATCATAGGTCTTCTCCTTTATAGTGTGACAGGTCTTTTAGTTTGTTTTTACAACAAGAATATAAAATCCAAACTAAAAAATGCGAATAAACCGTTTCTGCACTTTATCGCAAGTATAACCAACTTTTTCGTAAAATGCATGGGCACCCAGACGATGGTCTGCAGAATTTAAGCGAATAAAGTTATAGCCTCGTTTTTTTGCTTCTTGTTCCAATCCTTGGAGCAAAGTTTTTCCGATACCCTGACCCTGTGTTTGAGGCAAAACAGCTAAAGCTAGGATATTAAAACCTGGTTTTGAATAAAGGGATTCATAAACCTCAGCATGGACATAACCAAGTAGATCATGACTAGTCTCATCCTCAAAACCAAGTAGGTAGTGATGGGAGTCTTGAGATAACTTAGCTAGTTGACTAGCCGTTTCCTCTAAACTAAACGAATAGCCTAAAGCTTCTTTGTTAATCTCACAAATAGCTGCAACATCTGTTGTTTTCAAATCACGTAGCATTTCATACCTCCTCAAAAGGAATTGTTGGTATCTTGGCAAGGATATCTTCTCGTGTAATCGCTCCTTGACGTAGAATCTTCACCTTATCGCCAGATAAGTCTAAAATAGTCGAATCATGACCTGTTAAAAATGCATCGTCTTCAAGTCCCAAGACCTCTTGGTCAAAATCATGAAGGATCTTTCGAAAAGTAACCCCACTTGATTTCCCTGAGATATTGGCAGAAGGTCCGATTAAGGGACCAAACTCACGAATCAACTCCAGAGTTACTGGATGACTCGGCATGCGAAATCCAACAGTCGTCAAATCTGAATTGATCCAGTAGGGAACCTTGTCATTAGCTTCTAAGATAATGGTCAAAGGGCCTGGCAAAAAACTTTCAACCAGTTTATTGAGATAAGGTGGCTGATTCTTAGAAAAGTTCAAGATATCGTCTAAACTTGCGACATTGAGATTGAGTGCCTTGTCTCTTGGACGACATTTAAGCTGATAAACATGGTCAACTGCCTTTTTATCCAAAGCTTTTGCAAAGAGACCATAAACTGTTTCTGTCGGCAAAACTACAGCTCCACCATTTTCAAGCTCTTTCTTAATTTTCTCCATCATCAACAACAACCATCCTATCTTGGCCAAATTGGTCTTTGAGCGTTCGAACTCTCTTCTCGGGAAAATTTTCCTTGAAAAGAGCTGTAACACTTTGACCTTGTTTGTAGCCAATTTCAAGATAAATCTTACCACCATCATTTAGGAAGTCCTTTGATTCTTCTGCAATTCTGCGATAAATCGCTAGACCTTCCTCGTCTGCAAAAAGGGCTAAATGTGGCTCTGAATGAAGAACATTCAAACCTACTTCTGCCTCATCCACTCGAGATATGTAAGGTGGATTGGATACAATTATATCATATTTTGAAGAAATTTCGGAGAAACAGTCAGATTTAATAAAGGATAATGTTAGACCTTGATTATTAGCGTTTCCATCGCCAAATCCAAAGCATCCTGAGAAATATCGGCAGCTGTGATTTTCCAATCAGGTCTATTTTTAGCTAAGGCAAGAGCAATAGCACCACTCCCTGTTCCAATATCCAGAACTTTAAGATTTTCCTTTGGATTCTCAGCCAGGGTGAGCTCCACTAGTTCTTCTGTCTCTGGACGGGGAATCAAGACCCGCTTATCTACTTTTAACTGCATCCCGAAGAATTCAGCGTGGCCGATTATGTATTGAGCAGGCATGTGATTTGCTAGTTTCCTGTAAATGTCCTCTACAAACTGTCTTTCTTCCACTGAAATTTCTTGCTGAAGAGCAAAGACAAAGTCTGTAAAGGAGAAATTTTTAAGGCCACGATAGACAAAGGAGAGGCTTTCAGCTTCCTCTCCTTGTGCTATCAACTTTTCCTCAAAATCTTTAAAAATTTGAGCTAATTTCATTATTTGTTTAATTCTTCTAATTTTTGAGTTTGGTCGTAAAGAACCAAGGCATCCACAACTTCATCGAGTTTACCAGACAAAATCGTATCTAGTTTTTGAAGAGTCAAGCCAATACGGTGGTCGGTAACACGGTTTTGTGGGAAGTTATAAGTACGGATACGTTCTGAACGGTCACCAGTACCGATAGTAGACTTACGCTCTGCGTCCTGCTCATCTTGGGCAATCTGAGCAAAGTGGTCAGCAACACGCGCACGAATAATCTTCATAGCCTTCTCACGGTTTTTCTGCTGGGTACGTTCTTCCTGCATCTCAACCTTGATATTGGTTGGCAAGTGAACAATACGAACAGCAGTCGCAACCTTGTTGACGTTCTGTCCACCAGCACCAGAAGCGTGGTAGATATCCACACGAAGGTCTTTTGGATCAATATCGTATTCTACTTCTTCGACTTCAGGCATGACAAGAACAGTTGCAGTCGATGTATGGACACGCCCTTGGCTTTCTGTCACAGGGACACGCTGTACACGGTGGGCACCAGACTCATACTTGAGTTTAGAGTAAACTGACTGACCAGAAACCATGGCAACCACTTCTTTAAAACCACCAACACCGTTCATTGAAGCTTCCATAACTTCAAAGCGCCAGCCTTGAGCTTCAGCATATTTTTGGTACATAGTTAACAAGTCGCCAGCAAAGAGGGCTGCTTCATCACCACCTGCAGCTCCACGGATTTCAAGGATGATGTTTTTGTCATCGTTTGGATCTTTAGGAAGGAGCAAAATCTTCAGTTTTTCTTCGTACTCTTCTTTTTCAGCCTTAGCATCTTTCAATTCTTGCTTAGCCATTTCTTCCAAGTCAGCATCTCCGCCTGATTCTTTAATCATTTCTTCGGCATCAATAATGTTTTGAAGGACTTGTTTGTATTCGCGGTAGGCTGTTACCGTATCACGTGTCCCAGCTTCTTCTTTGGAGAGCTCCATAAAACGTTTGGTGTCTGAAACGACATCCGGGTCACTCAGCAATTCTCCTAACTCTTCATAACGGTCTTCTACAGCTTGTAGTTGATCATAGATGTTCATTTTTCTTCATTCTCCTTATTGATTTCAGGCGCAAAATAATGTTTACGGCAAACCGAGATATAGGTTTCATTGCCACCTATCTGGATTTGCTCTCCATCATAGACTGGCAATCCGTCCTGCGTGCGCAAGACCATGGTCGCTTTTTTCTTGCAATACTGGCAAATGGTCTTGATTTCGTCAATCTTATCTGCTAAGAGCAGAAGATATTTTGAACCTTCGAATAGTTCATTACGAAAGTCATTTTTTAAACCAAATGCCATGACAGGTATATCTAACTCATCCACAACACGAGCTAGGTCGTAAACATGATGACGTTTTAAAAACTGGGCTTCATCGACAAGTACACAGTAAGGTTTTTCAGGTAAATCTCGGATAAATCCAAAGATATCCGTCGTTTCCTCAATAGCAACTGCTGGTCTTTTCATCCCAATCCGACTTGAAACATAGCCAACACCGTCACGCGTATCCAGAGCCGAAGTCATAATCACAACTCCCTTTCCTTGCTCCTCATAGTTATAGGCTACCTTGAGAATCTCAATCGTTTTTCCTGAGTTCATGGTCCCATAACGATAATACAACTGTGCCATGCTTCTATTTCACGTCCATTTCTAAATTTTTGCTACATTCTAGTATACCATATTTTATCAAAGCTTTAAATGGCAAATTGTGGTAAAATAGAAGAAATCAAATAACTAGTGGAGGACGCAATTATGCCATTTGTACGCATCGATTTATTTGAAGGACGCACGTTAGAGCAAAAGAAAGCCCTAGCCAAGGAAGTAACGGAAGCTGTTGTTCGCAACACTGGAGCACCTCAGTCTGCTGTTCATGTCATTATCAACGATATGCCTGAAGGAACCTATTTCCCACAAGGTGAAATGCGCACTAAATAAAGCTTAAGCAATATGCTTAGGCTTTCTTTATAAGTGCCATTCGTTGAATAAAACACTATATTTTGTTACAATTTTAAGAGATATTAGTCAATACAAACAAATAAACTATAAAGGAATTGAAATGATTACACGGGAATTTGATACCATTGCAGCAATCTCCACTCCACTAGGTGAAGGGGCTATTGGGATTGTTCGTTTAAGCGGAACAGATAGCTTTGCTATCGCCCAGAAAATTTTTAAAGGCAAGGACTTGAGTAAGGTTACAAGTCACACTCTTAACTACGGCCACATTGTTGATCCTCAGTCAGGCAAGGTCATGGACGAGGTTATGGTTGGGGCCATGAAATCTCCAAAGACCTTTACTCGTGAGGATATCATCGAGATTAACACCCACGGTGGAATCGCTGTAACCAATGAAATTCTCCAACTGGCTATCCGTGAAGGGGCTCGTATGGCAGAGCCTGGTGAATTTACCAAGCGTGCCTTCCTGAACGGTCGTGTCGACTTGACACAGGCCGAAGCTGTTATGGATATCATTCGTGCCAAGACTGATAAAGCTATGAACATTGCGGTCAAACAACTAGACGGATCTCTATCAGACTTGATTAATAATACTCGCCAGGAAATCCTCAATACACTGGCACAAGTAGAGGTTAATATCGACTATCCTGAGTACGACGATGTTGAAGAAGCCACTACTGCTGTTGTCCGTGAAAAGACTTTAGAATTTGAACAATTATTGACCAATCTCCTTAGAACAGCTCGTCGCGGTAAGATCCTACGTGAAGGGATTTCAACAGCTATCATTGGTCGTCCCAACGTTGGCAAATCTAGCCTACTCAATAACCTCTTGCGTGAGGACAAGGCTATCGTTACAGACATTGCTGGTACTACTCGAGACGTCATTGAAGAATACGTCAATATCAACGGTGTTCCACTGAAATTGATTGATACTGCTGGTATCCGTGAAACAGATGATATCGTCGAGCAAATCGGTGTCGAGCGCTCCAAAAAAGCTCTCAAGGAAGCTGACTTGGTACTACTTGTCTTAAACGCCAGCGAACCTCTAACTGCCCAAGATAGACAACTTCTTGAAATCAGTCAAGATACCAACCGTATCATCCTACTGAACAAAACTGACCTACCTGAGGCTATTGAAACTCAGGAACTTCCTGAAGATGTCATCCGTATTTCAGTCCTCAAATCAAAACATTGATAAGATTGAAGAACGGATTAACAACCTCTTCTTTGAAAATGCTGGCTTGGTCGAACAAGATGCTACTTACTTGTCCAATGCCCGTCACATTTCCTTAATTGAGAAGGCAGTTGAAAGCTTACAAGCAGTTAACGAAGGTCTTGAGCTGGGGATGCCAGTTGATTTGCTTCAAGTTGATTTGACCCGTACTTGGGAAATCCTCGGAGAAATCACTGGTGATGCTGCACCAGATGAACTCATTACACAGTTGTTCAGCCAATTTTGTTTGGGTAAATAAGAAAAAACTAGGTCAAAAAATGTTAGTCACCTAAAAAGGATAAGATCTTTTTGCAGATCTTATCCTTTTTCTTTCACGTTCTAAGTTATATCCTGCCTTAGCAGATATTTGAAACAAACTTTACCAGTTCTTTTCTATTTTCACTTAGTCTTTGGGTAATTTGCCAGCTTTTTCAAGCATTTTTTTGATTAAATAAGGCATCTTGACATTTTCACGACCTTTTTTCTCAATTAATTTTTTAACAAATTCTGGCATTTGTAAGTCTTGTGATTCATCTAAAATATTCTTAGTTTCATCCGAAGGGGACTAATTCATCAAAGGTCTCTTCTTCTGGGAGGAATTCTCTAAATTCTTTATGTTCGTTAGCTCGGACAATATTGACCAAGGCATCAATCAAACGAGAATCTGTATTTGGCATTGGTGGACGATGGTAGTTCACACCCAATTCCTGACACAAGTCATGACATTCCACATCGTTGTCAAACAAAACTTCAATGTGCTCACTGATAAAACTAATAGGTATAAAAATATAATGCTCTGGATGTTCTTCCTGTTCTCTAAGATATTCCAGGACATCTGGCTTAATCCAAGGAATACCAATATCACTTTCACTCTGCCAAGTGTTGGTATATTGCTCTGGTTTCAAGTCTAATTTCTCAGCAATTAGTTTGCTATTTTCGAAAATCTGGTCGATATAAGGGATCACCAAAAATCCAAAGGCAAAAATGGGCACACTGTGGGCAGAAAAAGATGACTTTAAAGCTATCCTGAGTCACCTTTTCTTTTAAAATCTTAGCAATTTCATCTGTCCAATAGTTTAATAGGGCTTCTTCTTGATACCAGTCCTTAATAACTAAAAACTGAATTTGTTTGCTTTCCAGAAACTTTTCGTACCCCATGACAGAGTAAAAGGAATAGTGTGGCTCCAAAATCAAGCAAATACACTTTTCAATTCCATCTGCTTCCATTTGCCGAATCACATCTGGAATAAAAGGGGTTTTGAAAAATTTATTGGCAAAATAGACACTATATTCATTTCCCAATCTAGCATCTACTAAGGCAACTTCTTCACGAGTAATTTTTTGAAGTGGAGTTCCTCCAATTCGAACATAATTATCATAAAGTGTTTTAATCTCGTGATCTTGAGGTCGAACTCCACGACGAATGTTGGTAAAAAAGTCGGCTACTCCTTCAAAGGTAATCTCTTCTGGGGAACCAAATGTCATCATTAAAATCGCTTTTTTCATCTCTGCATCCTTGTGATATTTTTATCTTTTTTATTGTATCACTAAAACAGCCATAAGTAAACGCTAACATAAGAATGTTACCTCCCTTCTGACTTTTGTTTTTCTCTTCTTTCTATGATACAATGGTTTTAAAAGAAGGAAAAAAGGAGTTACGATGAAATATCCAACATTGTTGGAGCGTTTTTTGACTTATGTCAAAGTCAATACTCGTTCTGACGAACATTCAACCACTACACCAAGTACCCAAAGTCAAGTAGACTTCGCAACCAATGTCCTCATCCCTGAGATGAAACGTGTTGGTTTGCAAAATGTTTACTACCTACCAAACGGTTTTGCTATCGGAACCTTACCAGCCAACGACCCAAGTTTGACTCGTAAGATCGGTTTTATCTCCCACATGGATACAGCTGATTTTAATGCTGAAGGTGTCAATCCACAAGTTATTGAAAACTACGACGGTGGTGTTATCGAGCTTGGTAATTCTGGTTTCAAGCTTGATCCAGCGGATTTCAAGAGTTTAGAGAAATACCCTGGGCAAACCTTGATAACTACTGATGGAACTACTTTGCTCGGTGCTGATGACAAATCTGGTATCGCGGAAATCATGACAGCTATCGAATACTTGACTGCTCATCCTGAGATTAAACACTGTGAAATCCGTGTCGGATTTGGTCCTGATGAAGAAATTGGTGTCGGTGCCAATAAATTTGATGCAGAGGATTTCAATGTTGACTTCGCTTATACAGTCGACGGCGGACCTCTAGGAGAATTGCAATATGAAACCTTCTCTGCTGCGGGTGCTGAACTCCATTTCCAAGGTCGTAATGTTCACCCAGGAACGGCTAAAGGGCAAATGGTTAACGCTCTCCAATTAGCCATCGACTTCCACAATCAACTTCCAGTTGGTGACCGACCAGAATTGACTGAGGGTTACCAAGGTTTCTACCATCTCATGGATGTAACAGGAACTGTTGAGGAAGCGCGTGCCAGCTACATCATTCGCGACTTTGAAAAAGAAAACTTCGAAGCACGAAAAGCTGCTATGCAAGCTATTGCTGATAAGATGAACCAAGAACTTGGTAGTGATCGTATAACCTTGACTTTGACAGACCAGTACTACAACATGAAGGAAGTCATTGAAAAGGATATGACTCCAATCACCATTGCTAAAGCAGTCATGGAAAGTCTTGATATTGCACCAATTATCGAGCCTATCCGTGGAGGAACGGACGGTTCTAAAATTTCCTTTATGAGAATTCCTACGCCAAATATCTTTGCTGGTGGTGAAAATATGCACGGACGTTTTGAATACGTTAGTCTACAAACAATGGAACGTGCAGTTGACACCATTATTGGAATTGTAGCTTATAAAGACTAAAGAGATCGGGAAAAAATTCCCGACCTCTTTTTTTATCAGCAACCTACTTTTGACACGGTAGCTGACTAAACTTTTTGTTATTCTGCTACTTTTTCTCTTGTTTCTGGAGATGTAGTTGCAGGAGTTAAGGTTGACTCAGCTTGTTTATCATTTGTTTCTTTATTGGCTGTTTCAGTGCTAGCTTCAGCTGGCTTGACTTTGGATTGAAGCTCTTGGTTTAATAAGACAATTTCTTGCGCAAGTGCTAAAAGAGCTTGTTTGTCTTTGCTTGCAGCTGATAATTTATCAAACAAAGCATCCACTTTTTCAAAGTCCGCATCAGAACCATTATTCATTTCCAAATAAGTATGAAGGGCAAGGACTCCGTTATATAATTTTTGATAAAGGACTAAAACCTCTGGATCTTGATTAGCATTCTCACGTTCAGTCTGAATGGTTTGTGAAATTCGTTTTAGAAGATCTTGAACTTGCGTGTTTAGTTCATCAAGGTCTGCGTCGTCTTTCTCTAAAGCTGCTTTCAGATTTTTCACTTCGTCAGCAAGTGAAGCTTTCACTCCTTCTTCGTTGACTTGAGCCACTAATTCTTCAGCTTTTGTTAATAGTTCTTCTACTTGACCTTTTCGAACATGATTGCTTTGTTCCTCAGGCTTAATATCATCATACAAACCTTTCAAAAATTCATAGACTGCCGTTTTAGCACTGTGACCATCCACTTTTTCAGTATCTAGGATCGTTTCAGAAGGCTTACTTGTAACAGGTTCATTCTTCAGAGCTTCTTCAACTTCCAGTTTTGTTTGATAGATTTCTGGGAAGAGTTTGTTCAAGTCAGTCGCCTTAAGGAAGGATTGTGACTGATAAAGGGTCCAAGTTAAGTTGGCAACCTTATTTCTAAGAGTATCATTTAAACGACCATCTGACAGATGTTGATAGAAATACTTAATGTACTCCACTGTTGTAACTCCAGTACGATCATTAAAATCTTGTAGAGCTTCTAGTTTAGCTTCAACTGCATCTAAACCAGCCTCATCTTGAGCCAATTTATTTTCTTGGAGTTGAGCCAAGAGATCCTTTTTAGGAAGTCCATAAGCATCCGTATCCAAGGTATTAATCTTATCTACTAAAGCTTGATATTTCTTGTCTAAAGGACTGATTTCTGTTGGTTTTACGCTAGAGTCAATGTGGATATACTGCTTGTCAAAGAGATCTAAGCAGCCAGATAGCCAGCTGTAGAATTGGTTGAAAGCTTCTTCATATTTTCAGAGAATTGTCCCAAGGCAAGTTCAATCTGTCTTTGTAAAATTGGTTTATCCTTGTAAACTTCGCGACTTTCTGCTAAAAGTTGATCAACCTTATTTTGAACAGTAGCTTCATCAAAGGCACCTGGTTGGTAGTTGGATTGCAAGGCAGGAATCTTATGTTTCAAAGCCACTTCATAACCTTTAGTCTGTACTTTAATGTAGTGATTATGGTCTCCGTGAGGAATGACGAAGCTGCCATTTTCCACCTGCAAACTATATGGAGAGACACCATCACGAAGTGCAGTTGTATAGAGTTCGTTTAGGAAATCAAGTTCTACATCGCCTGTTTGAAGCGGAATACGAACGTGTTCTTTTCGAACTGCATAAGGGTGAATGTGAGTTGGGTCGTAAGCCTGGTCTGGATTTCCAAATACAAAGAATCCATTTGAAATTCGAATCGCTTCAAGCGGAACACCATAGGTTTTAGAGATATAAGCTATCTTTTCTTCATCACTGGCATCTCGAGAGAAACTTTCTACAGTCTTGGCAAGAGGTTTTACAGGCTCTGCCTGATGGTGACCATGCAAATGCTCTTGCGCTGCCTTTATCTGCTCTGCTGACAAATCTTTTTTAAAGAAATAGTGTGCATGATCTCCATGTGAAACCACAAAACCTTCCTCATCTTCACTTATCACTCGGTCAGCATCGAATCCGTGATCATGTTCATCTTCATGATGCTCGTGTTTCGCTTCATTCTCTTTATGAGTGTTATGATTATCTTTTGGAACTTCTGTTTGGCTATGCCCATGCAAATGCTCTTGTGCTGCCTTAATCTGTTCTGCTGATAAATCTTTTTTAAAGAAATAGTGGGCATGATCCCCATGTGAAACTACAAAACCTTGCTCATCTTCTCTAATCACACGCTCAGCGACAAAGCCATGATCATGTTCATCCTCATGATGATTCTTATGAGTTACATTTTCATGATCACGCTGAACTGTTGGTTTATTTTTATTTTCTAACGGCTTTGTTAGTGTTAGGGCACCGCCAAGTGGTATCAAACGAGCAATTTTTTGCTCCAAAGCAGACATACTACTATAAGGAATGAAATGGTAGTGATTGCCGTGTGGAATCGCAACTCCTGATGGTGTTCGACTGGTAATTTTAGCTGGGTCAAATACCAAACCATCAGATTCTTGATAGCGTTGACTAACTGGTAAAGCATATAACTGAGCAAGAAGACTTTGGAGGCTATCCTCTTGATCTACTGGGATGCTTGTTGCTGGGCTATCGGCTTGAGAACTTGGTGTAACACTTGGATTTGGTTTATAATCCGTTAGGCTTGGTTGACTTCCTCTTCCAGCTAGATAGGCTTGAGCTGCTGCTAATTCACTTGAAGATAGGGCACTCTTTGGAACGTAGTGATAATGTCCACCGTGAGGAACGATATAAGCATCCCCTGTATCTTCAATAATATCTGCAGCATTAAAGACATAACCATCATCCGTTGTATATCGACCTTGTGCTCTGGCAGCAAGAACTTCCTCACTTGCACTACCACTATCTGATGTGTGTTCTTGTTTTTGCTGCTCGATTTGTTCTTTGGTACGGACATTATCAGCATGGCTTGCATCTTTTAGATAGACATAGTATTTACCATCCACTTTGATAATATAGCCACCTTTAATCTCATTGACAATATCTTGATCACGCAACTGATAGTTCGGATCCTTCATAACCAGTTCTTCACTAAAAATTGCATCATAAGGCACCTTACCATTATAGTAATGGAAATGGTCGCCATGGGAAGTCACATAACCTTGATCAGTGATCTTGGTAACAATCTGTTCAGCTTCTATTCCTTCCTTCTTGCTAACTTGGTCTGGTGTCAGAGATTCATTCTTCTTAGCTTCAGATCCTTTACCGTCAACATAGGATACACGATTATCATCTTTTTTTTCAGGGGCTTGATGTTGATTTAAAGCGTAAGCGCAGACACTTAAGGCAAGAACCACTGCAGATCCTGCTAAATATTTTTTATTAATTTTCATAATCTCCTCATTTCAATTCTTCAGCTAAGATAGCCATATTTTCTTCTAGGTTTTCTAAGTAGGACTTGTCATTTTGTGGGTCTGCCTCTAAAGGATTTAGGGTTTTCAGACTCACGCCTGTTGATCTGACAAGAGTATCAGCTACCTTTGATGAAGCATTACTCTCTGTAAAGATGGTTTTAACCTTATAAGTCTTTACAAATTCCTGGATTTCAGTCAATTGTCTTGGACTTGGTTCTTGATCAGGAGAGATCCCTGCAATCCCAAGCTGATTTAGTCCAAATCGTTTTGCCAAATATGAAAAGGCTGTGTGTTGGGTCACAAATGTCTTTTGATTAGCTTTTTCAAAGATGGGTTGGTATTTCTTGGTTAAGTCTTGAGCTTTGGCACTAAAGTACTGTGCATTTTTCTGATAGGTATCCTTGTTGGCACTGTCCAGTTCGGATAACTTATCAGCAATTATCTGTGCTTCTTCTGCAACCTTTTCAGGATCTAACCAAGTGTGTGGATCATACAAGGTCTTCTCATCAATCCCATCTCCTGCCTGCATATCTTCTAAGCCAGGCACGCGCTCCAAGGTCATACCTTCTGATGCTTCCAACACCTTTACCTTGGACTTTTGTAGGCTCGGATCCAAACTTCCCGCCCATGACTCTAATGTATGAGAATGATAAACAAAAACATCGGCATCATAGATGGCTGCAATATCATTTGCAGAAGGTTCAAAGGAGTGAATTCCGCTACTTGACTGAATCATTCGAACATCATTCAAGTCACCAGATACTTCCTTGACCATGGCATAGATAGGATAAAAACTAGTCACAATCTTCATTCCCTTAGTTTCATCACTCTTGTCTTGACTGGTCTTTTGTCCACATGCTCCTATGGTAAGAGCAAAGAAGGCAAGCACAAGCCATAGGATACTTCTTTTTTTCATAACAACTCCTTAACTAGTATTTAACCATTTAATTAACTAGTAAACATTTTACTCCTAAAAAAATTTAAAATGTCAATATTTTTTTCTACATTTTTCATGAAAAAAAGTGAGAACTAGATTTCATTATCAGTTCTCACTGGTTATTTTTATCATTTGACTTTTAATTGTTTTTAGTTTGCTTTTAGGTTTACTATTTTTTTAGTAAGGCTATGAGATTTTCAGCTTGAGCCATAATACCATTGTTATCCATAGTTCCAAAAGTCAGATTATTCCGTAAACCAGCCAAGGTTTCGCTAGCATTGGATTTAAGACTTGAATCTGTGACAGTCTTTAATAGCTCCTCTGCTTCTTTTAGCTTAGCTTCTACCTTTTCAGTTTCAACCTGTGGTTCTTCCTCTGGAGATTCTTCTGGTTCATCAGCTGGTTTAGTATCCTCTGGCTTTTCCATTTGCGGTTTCTCCTCAAGAGTTTTTTCATCTTCAGTTTTTTCTGTCTGAGGTTTCTCCTCATTTGGTTTTTCATTATTCGAATGGTCATGTTGTCCATTTTGGTTTCTTAGAACATGGTCACTTGCATTTCCCCAACCACTATCCGAATGCGGACGCTCGCTTGGATGCTCGACATAGTACTTCACAGTCGCAAAAAGATCTTCGAGACTATAACCATTCGGTGCTTTGTACGATTTATCGTCAAACCAAGCAAACTTGATATTATGGTAATGATCCTTGTGAGGAATAATTAGATTACCCATTTTTAACTGCTACAGTATGTTCAACATTATAAGGTAAACGAACCAATGGAATTCGTTTTTCTCCTTGTACACGTTCATAAATAGATGCTGCGCTTTCCCCATTTGGATTTGCCTGAGTAGCACTATCTTCAGATGGAGGGTTGATATTTTTCTCTTTGGTATAGGCTTGAGCCTCAGATTTTTCTTTATCGGACAAACTATCCTTACCAATCCAGTGACTATGCCCCATATGTGGGGTTACATAGGCATCCCCCTCATCACTAATAATATCATGGGCATCAAAGATATAACCATCTGAGGTTGTATACTTATCCGCTAGCTGGGCTACACGAACTTCATCGTCACTATACTCGATTTGTGAGTTTGGCTTACCGAGACGTTCTGGATGACTAATTGGTGCAATAAATCTAAGCAAATCATCTACAAAGGCTACCTTGTTTACATGTTCATCATTTAATTTTTCTAGCAATTGATCTAAAGTCTGGAAGTCAGATAGCCGTCCCTTGTTTTCAAGTAAGTTTTTATGTGTTTGCTCCAACAAACTATAAGCCTTATCATAGAATTCCTGATCTCTAGGAGCGACTGTACTTTTCTTATCCGCCAGAGTATGAGAAATCTTGTCTATTTGAGCTAATTTTTTATCCATAGCTACAAGAGTTTCTTTAGACAAATCCTTACTCAAGACATAACGAGAAAATCCCTTATCCTCCAGGATATAACCCTGACCAACTTTTCTCACTACCTGCTTGGTAAGCTCCTCGTTAGAATGCTTGTCAGGAAGTGGAACTGGTGCTGGTTGTGGATTTGGGACTGGCCGAGGGACTGGCTTCAAAATAGGATTTGGCCGTAAACTAGCAGCTCCAGGAACGGAAACTATTTTTTGATTGCCAACTGGAATCATCCTTGCAATCTTTTCTTCCAAAGCAGACATTTGCGAATACGGAATGAAATGGAAATGATCCCCATGAGGTACTGCTACCCCATTTGCTGTTCTTTTCGTAATTTGGGCAGGGTCGAAGATCAAACCATCTGATTCTACATGACGTTGTTGAGTAGGTAAAGAATAGAGTTCTTGCAGAAGACTATTCAAATCTTCAGCTTGGCCTGGCTCTGACTTAAAGCTGGGAGCACTTGGTTGACTTGGCAATGATGGATTGTCTTCACTTGTATTTGAAGGGTTATCGGTCTGGTTATAAGCATAAGTCGGACGACTAACCAGCTTTTGATCTTTTCCAGCTAAAAAGGCCTGAGCAGCAGCTAGTTCACTGGCAGACAAATCACTCTTTGGAATATAGTGGAAATGATTGCCATGGGGAACGATGTATGCATCACCCGTATCCTCGATAATATCACTTGCATTAAAAACATAGCCATCATCCGTTGTATAACGTCCCTGAGCCCTTGCTAGAGTGACTTCATTGCTAACCTTTGATCCACCATCATGACCATGTTCTTGCTTTTGACGATTGATTTCTTCCTTACTACGAATATTTTCTGTATGGGAAGCATCCTTGAGGTATACATAATAGCGACCATCAACCTTAATGACATAACCACCCTTAACTTCGTTAACAATATCCTCATTTCGAAGTTGATAATTTGGATCCTTCATCAAAAGTTCTTCGCTAATAATAGCATCATAAGGAACCTTGCCATTAAAGTAATGATAATGGTCTCCATGTGAAGTTACGTAGCCTTGATCGGTAATCTTAACGACGATCTGCTCAGCATTGATCCCCTCTCGCTCACTAACCTCATCAGGCGTCAGATTTTCAGTCTTAGCACTAGCCTGATTTCCTTCTACATAAGCCACACGATTAGACTCTTTGCTAGTCTGTACTGCTTGGTAACACCCCAATTCATAACTTGAAAGGCTTAAAGGCAAAAGAGCTACTGAACCAAGAACATATTTTTTTATTGATTTTCATCTTAATACACTTTCTATTTCATTTATTCGTTAAAGAAGTACTACACTTTTTCCTAAAGAACTTCCTTAACCGGTTAAATATCTATTTAGAAAAAAATTACTCACTTTTTAAAACTCCTCCTTCTATTTTTCAATTTATCAAACAAGATTTGAGTAATTGAGTTAGTTCTCTATATACTTAACCAGTTACTTTAACTGGTTAAGATTTTACTCCTATCACATAAATCTGTCAAGAATTTTTTTGACTTTCAGGTAAAATCTAGATAAAAAGGATTTAGTCCTGCTCTATGCAAAACTAAATCCCATATTATGTATATCAGTAACGGTAAGCTATTTTTTTATTCTTCGATTAACTTATTCAATAATCTGGGTCTCAGCTAGTTTTTTTGTACCAATGTGCAGATTTCTTAGGATAACGCTCTTGAGTTTCGAAATCTACATAAAAGAGTCCGTAACGTTTTTCATAACCATTAGACCATGAGAAGACGTCCATCAATGACCAGATGAAGTATCCTTTGACGTTTGCACCATCTGCAATCGCATCAGACAAGACTTCCAAGTGTTGTTTCACATAATCAATACGGCCATCATCGTAAACTGTGTTATCAACGAATTCATCCTTGTAGCCAAGACCATTTTCTGTGATATAAATTTTCTTGTAGTTTGGATAATCCTTTTTCACACGCATGATTTGGTCGTATAATCCTTGCGGATAAATAATCCAGTCCCAGTCAGTTTTTGGTACGTAGTCTGGCGCAATTCGTCGACCAACACCTTTGATTTGGTATTTAGAGCTTTTTTTTCCCCTTTACCATTGTGGATGATTTCAGTTTCACCATCAAAGGCTTCCATCCAGTCACTCATGTAGTAATTGATCCCAAGAAAGTCATTCAGGTCTTTTGCAGCTTCAAGTGCCGCAAAATCTTCGACACGAAGATCCAAGCTACCGCCATTGACAGATAAGATGTGGTTTACACCTTCCATTGTTGCATCTGAATAGTGTCCAAGGTATGTAGCATCCAAGATAAATTTGTTGTGGATGATATCTTCCAACTCAGCAGCACGAACGTCTGCAGGATTTTTAGGATCCAATGGATACTTAGTTGGAAGGGCGTGAACAACCCCGATTTCACCTTTATAGCCTTGTCTTTGTACAATTTCACAGCACGAGCATGAGAAACCATCATATTGTGGTGGGATTGGAAAACTTTGGCAAGGTCATACTGGATACCTGGAGGAAATTTACCGACCAAGTATTGACCATCACCAATTGGGCCAATTTCATTGAAGGTTGTCCAATAGTTGACTTCTGGGAATTCTTCGAAACAGAAGACAGCGTAATCAACGAAATGGTCCATATTCTCACGATTCAAGAAATCTCCATTTGAGTGAAGAGCTTCAGGAGTATCAAAGTGGTGAAGAGTTACGAATGGTTCTACATGACGTTTATGACATTCTGCAAATAACTTATGATAGAATTCTACCCCTTTTGGATTGACTTCACCATAACCAGTTGGGAAAATACGTGACCAAGCAATAGAAATACGAATACCATTTACACCATATTCCTCAGCTAATTTTAAGTCTACTGGATATTTATGATAGAAGTCACTCGCTGGTTCAGCTGTATACCAATAGTTATCTGCTAGGTATTTGTCCCAGGCAACAGGACCTTTACCATCTGTATGTGTAGCACCTTCTGCTTGATAAGCTGCTGTTGCGCCACCGAAAATAAAATCTTTAGGAAGTGTTTTTGTCATTTTTTCACCTATTTCTTGATTGGATAAAATGAAAAGCGAGCGGAGAGGAGCTAGTAAGCTATCCATCTCCGTCTCACTTCTTGTACAAAGTCACCAAATAGTGACATAAAGGGGGGAAAACAAATATATAATCCGGAAACTATTTTACAGTCCCCAAGGTCAGTCGAATTGAGCTTGAACAAATGCAAGAGCACCTTTACCATCACGAGTCAACTTGATGTATTGAGCTCCTTCAGTCTTAGCCAATTTGATTCCAAGTTTATCTGTTTCAGCCTTCATGTCCTCATAATTTGATGCTACTTGAGGAGCAAGGATAACAAGGTCAAATTCTGGCAACATTTCACGGTGAGCACCGTAACCACCAGCAGCGGCCTTCACAGGAACATTGTATTCTGCAGCAGCTTTATTCAAAGCATTTGCAAGAAGACCACTTGTTCCTCCACCCGCACAAAGAACGAGTACGTTGGTTTCTTCTGTAATTGTATTTTGTGCTGATTCTACTCCAGCTTTTTCAAGGATAGCATCAGCTTTAGCAGTATTAAAGTTTGCGGCTACTTTTTCTTTTAATTCATCGTTGGCTTTACCAGAACGTTCTTCTTCAAGAATTTGTTCGTCATAAACTTTAAGGAATGGATAGTAGATTGCAATATCCACTACGATTAACAATGCTGCAAGAGCAAATGACAAGAACTGGAAGTTTGTACCAAGAACAATACCTAGAGGCCCAGGCGTAGTCCATGGAAGGTTGGCAGTGAATGAGTTCATGCCGAGAGTTTCGATAAAGAACTTAAAGATCCATACGTTTGCAATAGGTGCGAAGATAAATGGAATAAAGAAGATTGGGTTCAAAACAAGTGGTGCACCAAACAAGATTGGTTCATTTACACCGAAGAATGTAGGAACTACTGAAGCACGTCCGATTGCACGATTACGCTTAGACTTACACAACCACATAAACATGAATGGAACTACAAGAGTTGCTCCTGTACCACCCATAGTGACGATAAACATTTGTGTACCAGATGTAAGGATCTTATCAGCGTGCATACCTTGTTGAAGAAGGTTCAAGTTGACTTCGGCATTTGCATAAGTAATCGCTGCGATAGCTGGTTCAACGATTGAAGGACCATGAATCCCAACGAACCAGAAGAAGGCAAGGCACCAAAGATAATGGTAATACCAAGATAGCCATCAGCTGCAGAGAATAATGGAGCAAAGAATTTACCGATTGATTCTGCAACGCTTGCACCAACAAATTGACGAGCAAGCAAGTCAAGAGCATAAAGTGAAACTACTGAGAGCGTAAATGGAATAACATCTTTAAAGACTTGTGAGATATTCGGTGGAACTTCGTCAGGCATGCGAATAGTAACGTTGTTTTTCACACAAACCTTATAGATAGCTACAGTTACAAAAGCTGTCAGGAAGGCTGAAAGCAACCCTTTTGTACCAAGGAAACCAGTTGCAAAGCCACCCTCGATTGGGTCAGCTGCTAACATCAGCAAACCAACAATAGCCGCCAATAGCGTTGACATATAGTTGATTTGGTTGGTTTTCTCCATACTACGATTGACGGAGTCTGTTAAAGATTTAGCAGTGGTACCAGCTACCAAGACTGCTAGAATCCCCATAGAGTAGCTGTAAGGTTTCATCAAAAGTGCTACTACTTCATCAGACCATTTAAAACCCCAAGAGTTTGGAACAAAGGCAATCAAGATAAAAATACTTGAGAAGAGAATGACTGGCATTCCTGCGATAAATCCATCACGAATAGCACGCAAATAGATGTTACGTGACAGTTTCTCAAAGAAAGGTTTCCCTTTCTCAATAAAAGCAATTAATTTATTCATTATTTAACTCCCCGTTTGTAAAGTTCGATTAAATGGTGCATCAAATCTTTTAGCAAAATAGTGGTCATCAAGTGATCTTGACCGTGCATCATGGTTACACTATAAGCCAAATCATCACCAGCTGCTTCCTTGGTTAAAAGACTCGTTTGCGCGTGGTGTGCTTCAGCGATACAGCTACCAGCTTCCTCAACTAAGCTATCCGCTTTCGCAAAATCACCAGCTTCAGCAGCTTTCAAAGCTTCCAATAATTTTGAACGAGCATCACCTGCATAGGCAACGATTTCAAAACCTAACAATGTTACTTCTTCTCTATTCATGATAGAATTCTCCTTATATATTTTTTAGTAAAGTATTATGACAATAAACGTTGAATGTGTAGAACAAGATAAACTCGTTCACTCTTATAGAGGTCAAGACCAGTTTCCTGAGCAATGACTTCATAAATTTTGCTACCAATTTCGAATGCTTCTGGATAGGTATTCTTTATATGTTCTTCCATATCGAGCAAGGATTGATTATCATCGCGACTACGATCCAGATAATCCAAGAAATAATTGAGATGAATCATAAAGCGGTCGTAGAAATTATTATTTTCAGGTGTTCGCTGGATTTTATAACTCTTCAAAACGCTTTCAACTCTCTTTAAAATTTCCTTTCTCTTATCAATCGACTCAACAACTTCGACTTCATTTTCACCTTCTGCATTGATGAAGTGATAAGCGATACGAATGATCTCGTCTTCAGGAAAATTTTCTGTCAGTTTTTGACGATAAATTTCAAAAGCTTCTTGTGCAATTTGAAAAGCGATAGGATACTTGGCAGAAATATCAGGCAAGTTACTATCCTTATAGCGTCCTTGACTAATAGCCTGATAAGAACAATAGATATGGTCTGTCAGAGTGACGTAGAGATACTCTTGGACAGGATATTGATATTTTTTAGAAAGATTATCAATAATCTCATAAGTGACCGTAATAAAATCAAGTGGTACATCCTTGAGAAGAGCCATAAAATTTTCTCGCGACTCTTCCGTTTTCATCCTGAAGACTTTTTCAACCTGATCCTCAGAAATCAAGTCTCCCTTCTTCTTACCGAACGAAATACCCTTACCAATTACGATCAACTCCTCTCCCTTGCTATTACGCACGAGAGAAACATTGTTATTCATTGGATTTAATATCCGATACATGGCAACCTCCTTGCCCTATTATTTAAGTTTTGTGAGCATAAAAAATGACCACAAATGAACTCAGAAAATATACATCTGAGTCATCTGTGATCATGCCTAATATTACTTAGTAACACTCACTTTGTATTAACTTGTGACTTTAGTATATCACAAGAATGATTTTTTGTAAACCTTTACATACAACTTTTTCTAAAATTTTATGCTAGGCTTTAGGACATAAGGGGAAAGTTTACACACGTTCAGTCCATGAAGTAGCTGTTGTTTGAAGTACTTTATTGAGTTCATCAATGTTTTCAAATCCTGTTGTACGCAACCACTCACGAGCTGCTGCTTCACCTTCTCTGATGTAAGGCTCTACTGAACCAGCCCAAGTAGCACGTCCACAAAGTACGCCATTAAAACGAGCACCTGAATCATGAGCAAATTGCAATGTTTCTTGGAACAATTTAGCTGAAACACCAGCACTCAAGTAGATGTATGGCAAGTTAGTTGCTTCGTCTTGAGCTTTGAAGAATGCTGCTGCTTCTTCACGACTGTAAACAACTTCGCCGTCACCAAATCCTTCAACGTATTTCACATTTACTGGAACTTCAACTTTCAATACATCGATGTTGAAACGTGGATCAGAGAATACTTTCATAGCTTCAATAACTTTACGAGGTTTTACTTAGCGTATTCTACAGAACCTGCGTCCGCAATTTTTTCATCGTAAGCCAAGATTTCCAAGAAGAATGGGATATCTTCAGCAACACATTCAGAACCTACGCGTTCGATGTAAGCTTGTTTTTGTTGGTTCAATTCATCTGAACTATCTACATCATAGTAAAGCAAAAATTTAACTGCATCAGCACCTTGTTCTTTGATACGTTTTGCAGACCAAACATCCAAGCAGTCAGGCAAACGTTTTGTGCTTGAAGTATCATATCCTGTTTTTTCATAAGCAAGGAGAAGACCAGCTTCTTTATCCAAAGCTTTAGTTGCAGGTAGTCCGTATTCAGGGTCAAGAAGCATAGATGAAGCATATTTCGTCAATTCATCAGCTACCAAAACTTTCAATTCTTCCATTTGTGCAACTGTTGGTGCTTCATCTTGATATTGAGCCATCAAACGTTTCAAAGCTCCACGTTGGTCAAAAGCAAGAGCTGAAATAATACCGTTTTTGTCAGAAAGTTTTTCTAAATACGCACGTTTTTGTGTTGATAAAACCATTTTATACCTCTTTTACTGTTAATTGATTAAATAGTGTTTGATAATTGGACATATTTACATGACCGGTCATTTTTTCTTGAGCATTTAGCATACCAAGGACATTCGCCTTAGTCAGTAATTCTTGATCAGATTCTTTATGGAAAAGACCTGATGCAATACCTGCAACGGTTGAATCACCTGACCCAACTGGGTTTACAACTTCTATTCTTGGAATATCCACTTTATAGAAAGTGTCCCCGTGTTTTGCAAAAGCACCATTAGCACCTAAGGAAACGATGATCCACTCAATTCCTTCAAATAGGGGTTCTTGAAGAACCTCTTTTAATTCATCCAAGTCTTTAGAAATTTCTCTACCCAAAAGTTGAGACAATTCTTCATTATTTGGTTTGATAACCGTTGGTTTATGTGGAGATTCAAGAACCGCCTGAAGTGCAGCTCCTGAACAGTCCAAGACAACAGGTTTACCAGCTTGGTTAGCAAGTTCAACCAGACTAGCATAATAATCCACTGAAAGTCCTGCTGGTAGGCTTCCTGAAATAGCCACTACCTCTACAGTCTCTAAAAGTTCCTTGAAATGAGCCAAGAAATCTTGTCCTTCTTTTTCTTGAACTTCAGGACCTTTTTCTAGGATTTCTGTTTGATTTTCTCCATGTAGAATTGCGATACAGTTACGAGTTTCCCCTTGGATAGAAAAGAAACATTTCGAAACTTGATCATCAATATTTTCAACTAGAAAATCACCTAGTTTACCACCAACAAGTCCTGTTGCGACTACAGAATCACCAAATTCTGATAGAACTCGTGTAACATTGAGACCTTTACCACCCGCTGTTTTCGTAACATCGACAACACGGTTGACAGTGTCAATTTTCAATTCATCCAAAGGATAGGAAATATCAATGGATGGGTTCATTGTGACTGTTAAAATCATAAGTCACCTCTTAGTCGTGGTATTCACCGCGATCCCATTTTTCAAGGAACTCTGTAAAGAAGTTGGCATCTGTTTGATGATCGTTATGAGTTTCAACGTGTTGGATTTTAGCGATCAATTTTTTGTTTTCTTCAGATGGTTTGTATTCAGCATTGATGAAAGCTTCAATGATATCGCACATAAGCAATTCACCAGTGATTTTACCACCAAATCCGATAACGTTGGCATTCAATTGTTCTTTAGCGTAAAGAGCTGTTGTCATATCACGAACCAAAGCAGAACGAACACCTGGAACTTTGTTAACAGCGTTATTGATACCTACACCAGTACCACAGATACATACACCAAGATCAGCTTGGCCACTAACTACTGCTTCACCAACTTTTTTACCAAAGATTGGGTAGTGAGTACGAGCGTGGTCATAAGTACCAAAGTCGATGACTTCATGTCCTTTTGATTTCAAAAATTCTGAAACCGCCATTTTTTCATTAGTTACGATGTGGTCACATCCAATTGCAATTCTCATTTTTATCTTACCTTTCTTTCGTTATAAAAAAATTAGCACATTTTTGTTCAACATGTCGACCCTGATTTGGTGACGACCGCCGTCATACTTACCATTTACAAAAACCTTTAGCAATGTTTTTTTAGCCAATTCGTCACCAACGAGTTGAGCACCCATAGTAATCATACGTGAGTTGTTGTGACCACGAGTCATATAGGCTGAACGTTCGTCAGATACTTCTGCTGCAACCATTCCCTTGATTTTAGTAGCAACCATAAATGGACCAGCACCATAAGCATCAATGACAATACCAAGGTTTTTGTTCTTCTTTTTTAACTTCTTCAGCAACAGCAAGAGTTACATCAACGAAGTCTTGACCTTCAGCTGTAACATCCACAACGTGGAAGTTTTCTTTTTCAAGAAATCTTTAACGACTTCTTTTTAATCTCAAACCTGCAGCATCTGCACCAATAACAATAGACATATTGTATACTCCTTTTTTTATAATAGACCAGTAAAAATTTTTTTGGTTTTGGAAAGAAAATGACCATCACCAAGTAGTTACTAGTAGTTTTTGTTGACTATTTTTAGTTTAAGAATGATTCATCTAATCACTCTTTGTAACTTCTCCTTGGAGAAATTGGAAGAATAACTTGTTAAAAACAAACACAAATTGTTCTTTTCTAAACATAATATACTACTATTGTTTAAAAAAAGTCAACAGTATATGTTTGTTTTTTTGTTTATTTTTAGAAAATTTCTATATCAAAACCAATTTGATCACTTTGACCTGGATTTAAGATTCGAACATTTTTTTCTTATCTTCTAGATGATCGCCCTCTTCGAGTGAAGTTGACAAACCTGACCAAGGTTCAAGAGCAAGGAAGGGACCTTTATTAAGCGTTGACCAAACGATGAGGTTTGAAAACTCTTTAAAGTCTAGTTTTAATCCCTTATCATGCTTACGTGACCGTAAGGAAACAGAGCGAGAGCCTAACTCATCTAACGTCACAGCATCATAGCTAAAGAAATCATAGTTTAGATCCAATTCTTTTTGGTCTTTTAACCAGCTACTTCTATCTTGAAAATCCAACATCCCTGTTTCTGGGAATGGTTTAGGAACTGTACAAGTTTCTGGCTTTTCAAATTCAAGATAGTAGTCTTCATAAGCCTCATCATCAAATAAAGGACAGTTAAAGCCAGGATGTCCACCAATAAAGTAAGGCATTTTCTTATCTGTTTCCTTATTGGTAACTTGATACTGTGTTCGAATAGTCTTTCCCGTAACAGTATAAGTTATTTCTAGGCGAAAATGATAGGGATAGTTCTCATACATTTCTTGGTCATCTTCGATAGCAAAGGTGACAGAGTTCTCTGTTTGTTCTACTAATTCAAATTCTTTTTTTCGAACCAATCCATGACGTGGAATCTTACCTTTTACTTGACTACCATCTTCTTGATTATACAAGACAGTATCATTTCTAACGGATCCACAAATTGGAAATAAAACAGGTGCTTGTCCACTCCAGTAAGTTGGATCTCCCTGCCACAAATACTCAATTCCATCTTTGTCTTTTATTGAAGAAAGTGCACCTCCAAAAGTTTGGAACTGTACACTTAACTGTTCTGTTTTTAATTCAATCATTAGAATTACCTCCATTTATTTAAGGCCTAAAAAAACTAGGCTGTCGACTCCAGATTTGGAAACTGACAACCTAGTTTTTACAATTTACATTTTTAGGAGCGAATTATTTTGCGTTTGCTGCGTATTCTTCATTACGTTTGATCATTTGTTTTCTGTACCATGCAAAGATACCAACGTAGAATACTAGGAATACTAATGCGCCAAGGATAGCCTTGATATCACCAGTTGTAGCGTTACCAATTGCCCAACCTAATAGTTTTTCAATTGGTCCTTCAAGAGTTGAGTGAGTAATCAATTGAGTTTGGCTCACACCTTCTGGGAAGGCACCTACACCTTTAGCAAGTTCAGTTGCGAATGGTGCGATAAGTGTACCTGAAAGAAGGAAGAGTGGCAACAAGAGAGTTCCGAAGATAATCATACGGAGCAATTTACCACGAGTAACTACCAAGAGAGCTGGAGTCACACCCATAGCGATGATACCAGCAAGTGGCAAGATACCATTTCCGACTTTTGAAAGAAGCACAGCTTCAACCAACATGATTGGTGCAAGTACGTTAGCACAAGCCCAGATTTCAGCACGACCAGCGATAAATGGCCAGTCAAGACCGATATTGAATTTACGTCCTTGAAGACGTTTAGTAGCAACGTTTGTAATACCTTGTGAAAGTGGTTCTACGGCTGCGATGAACCATGAACCGATCAATGAGAAGAGCTCCAAGCAGACACCGGCAGTCAAACCAAGTGACAACCAGCCTTTAATAACAAGTTCCCATTTATCAGCACCTTCAACACCAGCAACTGGATGTGGAGTTCCCATCAAACCGATAACGATACCAAGGATGAAACCGATGAAGAATTTAGATCCCCAGAAACCGATTCGTTTGTTCAATTTAGCAGCGTCAAAGTCGTATTTATCAAGACCTGGGAAGAGTTTATCAAAAATCTTATCCAAAACCATGATAACTGGGTTCATCATGTAGTTCATGTGAGTTGAAGTCATTGGTGATGAACTTGGTGCGTTAAGAAGGTCATCAAATGTTGGTTTCATCAAGTCAGAGTTGATGATTTTAAGAACCCCTACAAGGACAACTGCTGCAGTCGCGATGAAGAGTGAAACTCCTTGGCTAACTCCATTGTTGTCAGCGTACCATTTAATCAAAAGACCTGTGATAGACAAGTGCCAGATATCAAAGATATCGACGTCAAGTGTATCAGTTTTCTTCATTGCAAGCATTACAATGTTGACGATCAACATCACAAGCAAGAAGTAAAGTGTCCAAGCTGAACCCCAAGTGATTGTAGCAAGTGGTGCCCAACCAACGTCGGTGATGTTCAATTGAATACCAGTATTTTCAACGAATTTTGCAAGAGAAGCTGAGAAAGCTCCGTTAAGCATTCCGATGATAGCACCGATACCAGTAAGTGCGATGGCAAGTTTGATACCACCTTCAAGTGCTTTGGAGAATTTCACTCCAAATAGTAAAGCCAATACTGTCAAAATGATCAGCATGATAATTGGGCCACCCATATCCAAGATTGGCTTGAATACTTTATTGGCCAAGTCAATAATGAAATCCATAATTTTCCTCCCTTTATTTTTATGGAATATTTACAAATTAATAATTAGCTTAGACCATGTTCTTTGATAGCTGCTTCAATATTGTCATAGACTGGAGCGCTCATTGCTGGAATACGGAACAAGATTGGTCCTGCTTCAACAACTGGGATACCTGGTTCAAAACCTAAATCAGTAGCAGCAATTGGTGTGAAGATATCATAACCTTTAATCAAGTCTTCATTGACATCTTTTACCATAACAGCATCACATTGAACATCGTACCCACGGTTAGAAAGTTCTTCTTCAAGAGCACTTTTAATTTGGTGGCTTGAGTTAACACCTGCACCACAAGCAGCAAGAATTTTAATCATTTGGATTTCCTCCGTTTTTTAGTTTCTATTTATTTTAAAATTTAAGCAGTTGCTTCTGAGATATACTGGTACAGAGCTTCTGGTTCTGTAATCTTAGAAAGCGCCTCTAGATGACCGTTACCTGTGAAGAAGTCCATCAATTGAGCAAGAATGTTTGTTTGACTTGAACTTGAATTATTGATGATAAAGAAAAGTAATGATACTTCTACTTCCTTATCAGGCGCAATCATATTGTGGAATGTTACTGGTTTTGGTAAGCGAACCACAACAACATTTTCAGTTAAATTATGAATCGTATCTGTGTGAGGGATTGCTACATTTGGCAAGTCCTTCCCTAGAAATTCCATATCTAAACCAGTTGGGAACATTTTTTCACGTTCAATCAAAGCCGATCGATAGGTATCCGTAACAACTTTCTTTTCTTCCAATAGGGTTGCAACTTGATCAAATAGTTGCTCTTGATTATCTGCTTCTAGACAAAAACTAAGTCTTTGCTGAAGAAATGATCTAATCCCATGACCTTCTCCCTTCATATTTAACTTTTATGATACAAGTATAACACTATATGAAACCGTTGTCAATATTTTTTTGTTGTATTTTGTTTGATTTTTTTATGTTTACGAATTAAACATTTAATGATTTCAAACATATTTTTTTATAATTTTTCTTAATAAGTATAATAAAAAAACAGGAATGACTCCTGTTTTTCACGATGTTAACTCTTTTTATTGGTCCAACTTTTCTTCCACCATTGGAAGGAGATTTTTTAATACCTCTGGAACACCTTCCAGAGAAACATATCTAAACTTGCCATCATCGGATTTAAAAATCCAGATAATTAAATATTTACCATTCTTAGCAATACAGTTTACTACATAGGCCTCATAGCCACCGATAGTTAATTTTGACCCCCATACCTTGGAAAAGTCTTGACTTTTCTGTTTAGATTCATAAATGCTAGTTGAAATTTGAACAGTTTCAAGCGCAGCGTACTCACTTTCACTAATACCAAACTGCTCAGGTTTAAAGGTATTGAGAGTTACAATATTGACATCCGTCCCATCACAGTACTGAATATCATCTCCACCTTCAATTTCTTTGAAATGAACCCATGATTTAGGAATTTTCACATAGCCATAATCATCTGAACCTACTATTTGAGTTTCTTATGTCTGGCTAGATAAGAAAGGCGATGATTAAGTGCCACTGGGCCGGACGTGATTTGCAACCACGTAAAAAAAGCCTCAGTATTCGCACTGCTGGTGCTTTTCCATTGCTCATGGCTTAGAAAACTATCACTTTTTCGCAGAATCCGTATAACACATTTACGGAACAGGTGCAAGAAAATGCGTTTTTTGAGAAGTTCTGACTAAAAATACGTCTATTTATTTTTTATTGTTTTTTATTGTAAAGTAGACCCAACCGAATGAACATAGGTTGTAGAAAGCAAATGAAAAAACTGCAAGGATGATAGATCCTGTATCTAAATAACCTCTTTCAAGACCGTTTTTTTCAACAACAACAAGCCTGTAGTTTCGACAACGATCAAAAAAATAAAAAAATATAAAAATTTTTCACATTAAGCATATTGTCACCGCTTTCTTTTTATTTGGTTTTATTGTATAATAAAAAGTTGAAAAAAATCAAAAAAACATAACCACCCATCTAACGGGTGGTTTGCACTAACGCTATAAGCCCAAATTACCAGCCAGCGCCTAAAGACGCTGGCTTTCACGTTGTTCAAGCCTCATTGCTCTTGACTCGTCACTTGCCTCTTAAAGAGGCTTTAGTATTACTTACCACTATCCCTAAAGGGATCCTCATATTCTTTTACACTCAATTTATCTAGTGCTTTATCATGCTGTACTCGTTCTCAAATTTTCATACTCGTGAAGAAATCATCCACTGGATAATTTCTTTAATCTTGGATATATTTCCTTATTGTGGCTTCATTAAGCCCTACTGTACTCACATAATAACCTTCCACCCAAAAATGCCGATTCCCAAACTTGTACTTGAGGTTGGCGTGTTTGTCAAACATCATGAGTGCACTTTTGCCTTTTAAATACCCCATGAAACTTGAAATACTTATCCTCGGTGGAATACTTACCAACATATGTACATGATCAGGCATTAAATGACCTTCGATAATCTCAACACCTTTATAACTACATAATCGGTGGAATATTTCTCCCAAACTACTTCGATATTGATTATAGATCACTTTTCGTCTATACTTAGGGGTGAACACAATGTGATATTTACACATCCACTTTGTGTGATAAACTATGAGACTTTTGTGCCATATTTTTCTCCTTTCGCTTTACAATTGGCTTGAACACCTTTATTGTATCGCGTTTGGAGTTTTTTGGTATAACCTTCGACTCGCATCTCACGGAGCGAGACGGACTAATAGTCACATAATAAAAAAACAGGAATGACTCCTGTTTTCACGATGTTAACTCTTTTTATTGGTCCAACTTTCCTCCACCATAGGAAGGAGATTTTTTAATATCTCTGGAAGACCTTCAAGAGAAACATATCTAAACTTACCATCATCTGATTTAAAAACCCAGATAATTAAATATTTACCATTCTTAGCAATACAGTTTACTACATAGGCCTCATAGCCACCTATAGTTGATTTTTGACCCTCATACCTTGGAAAAGTCTTGACTTTTTCTGTTTAGATTCATAAATGCTAGTTGAAATTTGAACAGTTTCAAGCGCAGCGTACTCACTTTCACTAATGCCAAACTGCTCAGGTTTAAAAGTATTGAGAGTTACAATGTTGACATCTGTTCCATCACAGTACTGAATGTCATCTCCACCTTCAATTTCTTTGAAATGAACCCATGATTTAGGAATTTTCACATAGCCATAATCATCTGAACCTACTACTTGCGTCTCTTCCGTCTGTTTTTGCGATGAACTAGACTCTTGACTTGAAACTTCCTGAACACTAGAAGATGCTTCTGTCTTTACCTCATTTTTCTTCTCTGATTTGCTACAAGCAATTAGACTAAGACTACAAAGTAAAAGTGTAGATAAAGTTATTAGTTTTTTTCATGATAACTCTCCTTTCACTTCTATTTTAAAGTATGAAGGGAAAAGTGTCAAAAAATTACTGTATTTTGGCACTTTACAAAATCAACTGAGTGATTCAAAACGTAGACAAACTTAGCAGTCATTAAAACATTGACATCATTTATCTAAACTACTATATAGTTATAATTCTTAGATATACTGATATACTGGTATTTTTCAAAACTTTTACTGTCTCTAGTAAAAGAAAAAGATTGAACAAAATTGTCCAAAATGGACTTTTCTTCAATCTAAATCAACTGATCGATTTCTTAAAATCAATGCTATTCTCACATAGCGACTATTCTTCATCCATACTCAAGACACTGAGAAAAGCTTCTTGTGGTACTTCTACAGAACCGATAGCTTTCATACGTTTCTTACCAGCTTTTTGTTTTTCAAGGAGTTTACGTTTACGAGAAACGTCACCACCATAACACTTGGCAAGAACGTTTTTACGAAGGGCTTTAATATCTGTACGAGCCACAATCTTATGTCCAATAGCTGCCTGAATCGGTACCTCAAACTGTTGACGTGGAATAATTTTCTTAAGCTTATCAACAATGAGTTTCCCACGTTCGTAAGCAAAATCCTTATGAACGATAAAGCTGAGTGCATCCACCTTGTCTCCATTGAGAAGGATATCCATTTTCACCAGCTTAGATGGACGATACTCTGACAATTCGTAGTCAAAACTTGCATAACCACGTGTCGAAGACTTAAGCTTATCAAAGAAGTCGAAGACGATTTCAGCCAGTGGGATTTGATAGATAACATTAACACGATTGTCATCGATATAATCCATGGTCACAAAGTCACCACGTTTGCGCTGAGCTAATTCCATTACTGCTCCAACGAATTCTTGCGGTACCATGATTTGTGCCTTAACATATGGTTCTTCGATAGTTGCAATCTTTGTAGGATCAGGAAACTCGGATGGGTTAGACACATCCATAGACTCACCATCAGTCTGATTAACCTTGTAGATAACAGATGGTGCAGTCATAATAAGGTCGATGTTAAACTCACGTTCCAAACGTTCCTGGATAACATCCATATGAAGAAGTCCAAGGAAACCACAACGGAAACCAAATCCGAGCGCTTGAGAAGTTTCAGGTTCAAACTGCAAACTAGCATCATTTAGTTGCAATTTTTCAAGAGCTTCACGAAGGTCATTGTATTTATTTGACTCGATTGGATAGAGACCTGCGAAAACCATTGGATTCATCTGCTTGTATCCAGATAGGGGTTCTGAAGCAGGGTTTGCCGCCAAGGTAACGGTATCACCGACACGTGTATCCTGAACAGTCTTGATAGAAGCCGCAATATAACCAACGTCACCCGTCGCAAGGAAATCACGTCCTACAGCTTTAGGTGTGAAGATTCCGACTTCAGTCACATCGAAGGTCTTACCATTGCTCATGAGCTGAATCTTATCACCAGGTTTGACTACTCCATCCATGACACGAACTTGGAGGATAACTCCACGATAGGCGTCGTATACTGAGTCGAAAAATCAAGGCTTTCAATGGTGCTGACACGTCACCAGTTGGGGCTGGTACTTTTTCGACAATTTGCTCGAGAATTTCTTCGATACCGATACCCGCCTTGGCCGAAGCCAATACTGCTTCGCTAGCGTCTCAGACCAATGACATCTTCGATTTCAGTACGCACGCGCTCTGGATCTGCTGCTGGTAGGTCAATCTTATTGATAACTGGAAGGATTTCCAAATCATTATCCAAAGCAAGATAGACGTTTGCCAGTGTTTGAGCCTCAATCCCTTGGGCGGCATCGACTACTAAAAATAGCACCCTCACAAGCTGCTAGGGAACGTGAAACTTCATAGGTAAAGTCCACGTGTCCCGGTGTGTCAATCAAGTGGAAGATATAAGTCTCACCATCTTTAGCCGTATAATTAAGCTCGATAGCATTAAGCTTTGATAGTAATTCCACGTTCACGTTCAAGGTCCATACTATCTAATAGTTGGGCCTGCATTTCACGACTGGAAACTGTCTCTGTCTTTTTCCCAAAATACGGTCTGCTAGTGTTGACTTTCCATGGTCAATATGGGCGATAATAGAGAAGTTACGAATCTTCTCCTGTCGTTTTTTCAATTCTTCTAAGTTCATCATTCTCTTCCTTTCAGGGTATCTATTAATTATAAATTGTTTTTAACATTTTGACAAGACCATACCCTGTTAGGAGTACTAATCTTCAGCAACAAAGCCGTCATTTTTAATGAAGTAATGTTCTGTCATACCTTGGTCGGTAAAGACAATCCCATGAAGGACACCGCCGTAAACAGCTCCTCCATCCATTCCAATCTTACCGTCTTCTGTCATCCAAAGTTCAGATGTACCAGGTTTTTGATCCAACAAACCATAGACTGGTGTATGTCCAAAGACAATGGTTTTTCCAGTATGATTGGCTGCTTCATGAAATGGTTTTCTGAGCCATACCTTCTTATAGTCAGTAGTATCATGCCAATCCTCCAAAGTCAAATCAATACCGGCATGAACAAAGATATACTTATCTGTTTCAATCACAAAAGGCATCTGACGGATAAACTCCACTAAGTCGGCTGCTTCCGTTTCAACACGCTTAGCATCTGCTACTCCATCTACTGGTGCATCCAGTGGGCGACCTAGAATAGAATTAATAGTTGTATCCCCACCATTTCGACGATAGTGGTCATAACTTTCTTCAGGATTATCCAACCAAGTTAAAAACATATACTCGTGGTTCCCTGATAAGCAGATAGCTCCTTGCTTATCTACCAAATCCTTGACCATTTCAAGAACACGGCGGCTATCTTCTCCTCTATCAATCAAATCTCCAAGAAAAAGTAATTGAGTCTTGCCATCCCATGTTTTAAGTAAATCTTCTAACATTCCAGCTTTTCCGTGGACATCACCAATTACATAATAGTCTGTCATTTATTTCTCCTTACTTTGTAATAATTCTCTTGCTTGAGTCAATGCTGCTTCTGTTACATTCTCTCCAGCCAACATCTTAGCGACTTCTTCAATCCTTTCTTCAACTGTCAACAAGCGAACTGTTGAAACGGTTGAATTCTCATTGCTAATCTTTTCGATGAAGAACTGATAATCTGCAATCGCAATTACTTGAGGAAGGTGAGAAATAGCTAATACTTGACCGTGCTGTCCAATTTTGTGAATCTTTTGCGCAATAGCTTGAGCCACACGACCTGAAACTCCCGTATCCACCTCATCAAAGACGATACTGGTCTTGCCTTCCTTACGAGAAAAAGCGGACTTGATTGCTAACATGAGACGAGACAACTCTCCACCAGAAGCTACTTTTACTAATGGTTTAAAATCTTCTCCAGGATTGGTTGAAATGTAAAATTCAACACTCTCATTACCCTCACGACTGAATTTTCCTTGACTAAAACGAACTTGAAATTCAGCTTTTTCCATGTATAGGTCTTGCAATTCTTGCTTGATTTCAGCTTCTAAGTCCTTCGCTATTTTATGACGAGCTTGAGCAACTTGACCTGCTAGATCCACAAGATTTTTTTCAAGCTTCTTGAGTTCGATTTCCATATCTTCAGAAGATAGATTATTTCCTGTTAGAAGATTGTATTCGTCTGTAATCTTGGCAAAGTATTCAAGGACATCATCTACACTACCACCATACTTACGGGTAATGGTGTGAATCAAATCTAGTCGGCTTTCAACCTGCATCAAACGATTACCATCAAAATCTAAATCATCAATAATGGATTCCAATCGCTTGGTTATATCTTCTAGAACATAATAGGATTCAGAAAGGGAGCTTGAAATCTCACGATACTCTGGATCGAACTCTTCAAGACTTTCCATATCATTCATGGCCGAACGAACATTTGCAAGGCTTGAAAATTCTTCATTATCAAGCATACTATAAGCATTTGTTAAAGTATCGGCGATATGTTTATGGTTAAGAAGTTTGTCTCTTTCTTGATTAAGGGCAATATCTTCACCTGCTTTCAAATTAGCTGCTTCAATCTCAGCCATCTGAAATTCCAACATTTCAATTCGAGCCTTGTGTTCCTGTTGATTTTTTTTGATGTCAAGCACTTGCTTGCGCATACGGCGGTAGTTATCGAAGCTCGTCTGATAGGCTTCTTTTAATTCAAAGAAAGAGGCATCCCCAAACTCATCCAACATCTGGATATGTCGATGTGGGCGCATTAACTCCTCTTGGTCATGTTGACCATGGATATCAACTAGCTGTTGACCAATCGTCCTTAACACTGAAAGATTAACCATCTGTCCATTGACACGACTGATGCTCCGACCGTTTTGTAAAATTTCGCGACGAATAATGATTTCATCACTCAATTCTAATCCTTGTTCATCAAAAATTTCTTCTAGCGCGCGGTTACTTTCAATTGAAAAAAGACCTTCAATTTCCGCTTTTGGAGCCCCATGACGAATGACTTCTGTTGTAGCTCGAGCTCCTAACATCATATTCATAGCGTCAATAATGATTGATTTACCCGCACCTGTTTCACCAGTTAAAACTGTCATCCCTTGTTCAAAGTTCAAAGAAATTGATTCGATGATAGCAAAATTTTTAATCGAAATTTCCAGTAACATATAATCCTACCAATTTTTTTAACTTGCTCAAAAAAATATCCTTGGCTGTCTCTTCACTTCTCAATACCATCAAGATGGAATTATCATCAGCAATACAGCTAAAAATTTGGTCAGAAAAAACAGTCATCAACTGACTCTTGACGAAAATAGTATTTCCTGGAATGACTTGCAAATTAATCATATATCCCATGCGTTCAGCATGAACAATATTGTTTTCTGCCAATTGCAAGCTTCTAACGATTGATTTTGGTAATTCATAAATGTAAGTATTGTCTTTCAATGGAATTTTTACAATACCTAATTCTTTAATATCTCGGGAGACTGTTGCTTGAGTAGCAGAGATACCCGCTTCTCTCAAGTGTTCAACGATTTCTTCCTGTGTGCCGATTTGATAATCTGTAACAAATCTTCTAATCTTCTCAAGTCTCTCTTTTTTATTCATCTTTAAATTCTCTATGTGCTTTCTCCACTATTTTTTCTATTTCAGAAGTAACCTGATTGATTGCGTGATTTTCTTTTCGCAAATAGACCAAAAACTCGATATTCCCATGACCACCTTGAATAGGAGAATAGTCCAATCCTAAGACTGAAAATCCTTCTTCAACTGCCATTTTAGTAACTGATTCTAAAACATTTTGGTGAACTTTGGCATCTCTGATAATTCCATTTTTACCAATCTGTTCTCGACCAGCCTCAAATTGAGGCTTAACTAGAGCTACAACCTGACCTTGATCAGATAAAACTCGGTGCAAAGCTGGCAAAATCAAGCTTAAGGAAATAAAACTGACATCGATACTTGCGAAACTTGGTTCCTGATTAAAGTCAGTCTTTTCAGCATAGCGGAAGTTAAACTGTTCCATACTAACCACACGAGGGTCTTGACGTAATTTCCATGCCAGTTGGTTAGTACCAACATCAACAGCAAAAACTAGTTTAGCACCATTTTGCAACATGACATCCGTAAAACCTCCAGTTGAAGCTCCGATATCAATGGTCGTTTGTCCCTCAACTGATAGATCAAAAATATCTAGCGCCTTCTCAAGTTTCAAGCCACCACGACTGACATACTTAAGTTTTTCGCCCTTGAGTTTCAACTCTGTATCATCAGGAATTTTTTCTCCTGGTTTATCAAATCGTTCGCCATTTAAAACAGCGACTACCAAACCTGCCATAACACCTCGTTTGGCTTGTTCTCTCGTTTCAAATAAACCTTGTTTGTAAGCTAATACATCTACTCTTTCCTTAGCCATTGATTCTCAAACTTTCTACTATTTTCACAATTGGTTCCTTATCAAAGCTCACAACTTGGCTAATCTCTTCTAGTTTCGCAGTAGCTTGATCCAAGGTTTGATTGCAAAATGCTATCGCCTGATCTAATCCTAACAAAGCAGGATAGGTTGACTTTTCGGCCTGCAAGTCTTTCAGGGGTGTCTTGCCGATTTCCTCAAAACTTGCTGTAACATCAAGCACATCATCTCTCACTTGGAAAGCCAGGCCAATCAACTCGCCAACTGTTTTAAGCTGCTTCTGAAGATTTTCATCCAATCCAGCAATGATTCCAGCCGCTTGGAAAGGAAAAGCTAAAAGTTTACCCGTTTTATTAGCATGGATAGTCTGAAGTTCCTCTAAATTCAAGTGTTTTCCTTCACCTTCCATATCTAACACTTGACCAGCTACCATCCCCATACTTCCAGATGCAAGGGATAAATTAGCTATTAAATCAACCTTTGTTTGACTCGGTAAATCAGCTTGAGCAATTAAAGCATAGGGATCCAAAAAAAGCGCATCCCCTGCTAAAATAGCTAGAGCTTCACCATACACCTTATGGTTGGTCAAACGCCCCCGACGAAAATCATCATTATCCATAGCAGGAAGATCATCATGGATCAAACTTCCTGTATGAATCATTTCTAGTGCCGCTGCAACTTGAGCATATTCCTGAGTGATAGTCACTTGCAAGGAGTCCAAAACTTCTAAAGCAAATAAGGACGAATCCGTTTTCCACCTGCATGTATGGAATAAAGAACAGCTTCTCTTAAACTGGACGCAAATTGTTGGTTGCCATAAAAGTCTTCAAGAGCTGACTCGACCAAAGCTAGTTTTTTCTGCTTGTTCATACCAGTTCACTTTCTGTTCCATCTTCTTGCATAACCTTTACCAAGGTCTTTTCAGCCTTGTCAAGTGTCGCCTGCAATTCTTTGGATAAGAGCATTCCTTTTTGAAATGCAGAAATAGCATCTTCCAAAGCAATTTCACCATTTTCTAAGCTTTGAACAATCGTTTCAAGTTCTGCTAGATTTTCCTCAAATTTCTTTTGTTTTGACATCTCTTACCTCTAATTCTACTTGACCGTCTCGCATCAACAGTGATACTTGGTCATTTTCTTTCAAACCTTTCGCAGAAGCCACTACGACTTCTCCTTTTTTGACAATTGCATAACCTCTGGCTACAATTCGACTAGTATCTAGCATAAGGAGAGCTTCTGATAGGCGTTTTACTTCTGCTACTTTTGCATCATAGGTCACAGCCATCTGGCTTCGCAGCAGTTTCTTTAATTGCTGGATATGATCCTGATAACGCTGGATTTTGATGATTGGTGATAATTGTTCCAAACGGTGGATTTGTTCTTGAACCTTTTGTTGATTTCGAACTAATTCAGCATTCAGTCCTTGCTTCAGTCGTAGCTGTAACTGATCCAAGCGTTGTAGATAACCGTCATATAAACGCTCTGGTTGTCTGAAGATGACCGATTGACTGAGGATTCTCAAAGCTTCTTTTTTCTTTGATAAACTATGCTTAACCGCTGTAGTCATGCGTTTTTCTTGATTCTGAAGATAGGTCAAAAGATCTAACTTAGTTACTGGTGTAGCGAGTTCAGCAGCGGCTGTCGGAGTTGCCGCTCTCTTATCAGCAACAAATCAGCCAAGGTGACATCTGTTTCATGACCTACACTCGAAATAATTGGTAAACGAGATTCAAAAATTGCTCGAACTACAATTTCTTCGTTAAAGGCCCAAAGATCTTCAATGGAACCTCCCCCACGGCCGATAATCAGAACATCTAAGTCATCGCGTTCATTGGCTCGAGTTATATTACGAGCAATTTCCTCTGCAGCACCCTCACCTTGAACTTTAGTAGGATATAAGACAATTTCTACACCAGGGAAGCGTCTACTGACTGTAGTGATGATATCTTGGATAACAGCTCCGCTACTGCTGGTCACCACACCTATTTTTTTTGAAAATTGTGGTAAAGATTGTTTAAAGCACTCTTGAAACAAACCTTCTTCTGCCAGTTTCTTCTTAAGCTGTTCAAATTGGATAGCCAAGGCACCGACACCATCTGGTTCAGCTTTTTCAATAATGATCGAATAACTCCCACTCGGTTCATAGACTTGGACACGACCAACTACATTAATCTTCATCCCTTCTTCCAAATCAAAACCTAGTTTCTGATAAATACCTGACCAAATGGTTGCCTGAATAACTGCTCGGTCATCTTTAAGAGAAAAATACTGATGAGTTGGACGCTTACGGAAGTTAGAGACTTGACCAGTTAAATAGACCCGTTCCAAGTAGGGGTCTTTATCGAATTTCATTTTTAAATACTTGGTCAACGTTGTAACCGATAAATACTTTTCCATCTCTACCTCCTTCTTTTCTCTAGTTTTTCCTGGGTATTATTATACCAAAAATATGCTTAAAAATCTTTAATTTCCACCTAGAATAGTGAAAATACAGGGAATTTATGTGCGAAATTATTTCTTAATATTTATGCCCCCTGAACACAAAAATAGCCCTTCGGATAAAATCCGAGGGGCTAGAAACGTTGTTAAATCAACGATTATTTTTTAAGGTTGTAGAATGATTTCAATCCACGGTATTCAGCTACTTCACCAAGTTGGTCTTCGATACGAAGCAATTGGTTGTATTTAGCGATACGGTCTGTACGTGAAAGTGAACCAGTCTTGATTTGTCCTGCGTTAGTTGCAACTGCGATATCAGCGATTGTTGAATCTTCAGTTTCACCTGAACGGTGTGATACAACTGCAGTGTAACCAGCTTCTTTCGCCATTTCGATAGCGTCGAATGTTTCAGTAAGAGTACCAATTTGGTTAACTTTGATAAGGATTGAGTTAGCAGCGCCTTCTGCAATACCTTTTTCAAGGTAAGAAGTGTTTGTTACGAAGAAGTCGTCACCAACCAATTGAACTTTACCACCAAGACGTTCAGTAAGAGCTTTCCAACCGTCCCAGTCGTTTTCATCCATACCATCTTCGATAGTGATGATTGGGTATTTGTTTACCAATTCTTCAAGGTAGTCGATTTGTTCTGCAGCAGTACGTACAGCAGCGCCTTCACCTTCGAATTTAGTGTAGTCGTAAACTTTACGTTCTTCATCATAGAATTCTGATGATGCACAGTCAAATCCGATAAATACGTCTTTACCTGGAACATAACCAGCAGCTTCGATAGCAGCAAGGATAGTTTCAACACCGTCTTCAGTTCCTTCGAAACGAGGAGCGAATCCACCTTCGTCACCTACGGCTGTTTCAAGACCACGAGATTTAAGGATTTTCTTAAGAGCGTGGAAGATTTCAGCACCCCAACGAAGAGCTTCTTTGAATGTTGGTGCACCAGCAGGTACGATCATGAATTCTTGGAAAGCGATTGGAGCATCTGAGTGAGATCCACCGTTGATGATGTTCATCATAGGAGTTGGAAGAACTTTAGTGTTGAATCCACCAAGGTAGCTGTAAAGTGGGATTTCAAGGTAGTCAGCAGCAGCACGAGCTACAGCGATTGACACACCAAGGATTGCGTTAGCACCCAATTTACCTTTGTTAGGAGTTCCGTCAAGTGCGATCATAGCACGGTCGATAGCTTGTTGGTCACGTACATCGTAGCCGATGATTGCTTCAGCGATGATGTTGTTTACGTTGTCAACAGCTTTTTGTGTACCAAGACCACCGTAACGAGATTTGTCACCATCACGAAGTTCAACTGCTTCGTGTTCACCAGTAGAAGCTCCTGATGGAACCATACCACGTCCGAAAGCACCTGATTCAGTGTAAACTTCTACTTCAAGTGTTGGGTTACCGCGTGAGTCTAGGACTTCGCGAGCGTAAACATCAGTAATAATTGACATTTTTTACTCTCCTTATTGAGTTAAATTTTTTACACCTCTATGATACCTTAAAAAGACACCTTTTTCAAGGAAAAACGTTATCTTTGTGCAAATTTTTCCTTAAGTTTATAAAGTAATCGCTTTCTTTTTATCTGTTTTTCTCCTTTATTTTTATGATATACTATTTTTTTATGACTGATGTATTTAAACAAATCCTAGAAAAAGGCCAATGGTGGTCTTAAATTAAATCCTGATGAACAAAGACGTTTTTCTCGGAACATTTGAAGAACGCGTCCTTGGTTACGCGGACCTTGAAACAGCTGATGATGATAAATTTAAAAATGGATTTTTTTAACAATTATAGAAACCTTTAAAAAAAGAGACTCAACCTCTATTTGTCAAAAATTTCTCCTCAGGTAGAGTTTAATAAACAAGTTTTTTTATCTAAAAACAATCCAAAGATGCTGACTGCCAAGCGACTATCGTTTCTGAAGATCATAACTCTTCTCCTTTTGGCCTCATTATCCATAGCGACGCCCCTGTTCAAACAAGTGAAAAAGACCTCAGAAAGGCCTTTTTCAGACTTATGGCAGGAAAAAGAGATGAAAAAAACTCCTACTTCTCTTTGGAAAAAGTGGTTTGGTTAATTTTTTTCAAAGCTAAGACTTGACCAATGTTTGCAGCTGTATCTTCTAAATAGATAGCTGCATTTTTTAGACTATCCTCCAGCGGTTCGCTTTTTTCTAGTATTGAAAAGGCAGCAACGAGATTTTCATATGGCAAGGGCGGTAAATCCTCTGACAGACTCCCACAAATAGCAATAACTGGAACACCAACTGGTGTTCTTTTTGCTACTCAATTGGAGCCTTACCAGATAAACTTTGAGAATCTAACCTACCTTCACCAACAATAACTAGATCTGCATCTGCAACGTTTTTATCGAAATTGATTATATCTAAACAAGTTTGGATACCAGATACAATCTCTGCTTCAGCAAAGGCACACAAGCCAGCTGCAATACCCCCACCTGCTCCAGCACCATCCAATTTTAACATTTCAGGTGCAACTTTGTGGTAAAAGTTTTCAATAGAAGCATCAACTTTTTGAAATTGAGCTGGTTTTAATCTTTTTTGTTTTCCAAATGTATAGGTTGCTCCATGAGGTCCACAAAGAGGATTGGTAACATCCGCCAAGAGTTTGATACGAACATCAGAAGGGACAGATGAAGCATTATCTTTTGAAATATGTCTAATCTCAAACAAGGACTGGCCACAAGCTTCCAGTTCTATTCCGTTTTCATCATAAAACTGATATCCGAGTCCTGCAGCAATTCCAAGTCCGCCATCGTTACTGGCTGTTCCACCGACACCGATATAGATTTCTTTTATCCCTTGATCTATTAAATGCAAGATTAGTTGACCAATCCCCTTTGTTTGAATCTTCAGTGGATTTCGTTTTTCAATAGGAATTTTAGCAAGACCTACTAAATCAGCTACCTCGAAAAGAGCAAGTTCTCCTTTTTGAACATAAGTCATTTGAATTTCATCTCCAAAGGGACCTGTCACTAAAGCAGTTTTTTCTACAAGACCAAGTGAATTTTTAATGGCATCCACTGTTCCTTCCCCTCCATCGCCAACAGGTAAGAGCAAACATTTCGATTCAGGTAGAGCCTTTTTAAGGCCTCGTTTAATAGCTTTAGCTACTTCACTTGCAGGGAGACTCTCCTTAAAAGAGTCGGGTGCTATAACAATTTTCATACACTCATCTTTCTAATCAAAGGAAATCTATCAGCTTCAATACTTTTGTTAAATCTCTATCTTCAATTTGAAGGGGAATTTCCTCTTTCACGATTTCTTTGGCACAGAAGCCAATGCCGATTCCAGCTCTCTTCAACATTGCTAAATCATTAGCTCCATCTCCAATAGCAATGGTCCTTTCGATAGGTACTTTTAATTCATCAGCCCATCTTACTAGAGTTTCTTTTTTAACTTCTCTGCTTATAATTGGACCAACAAGATTTCCAGTTAAATGACCATCTCTGATTTCCAGTTGATTAGCAGCAAATAATGAAATCCCTAAATCCTTTGCCAATCTTTCTACAATAGGTGTAAATCCACCCGAAACTAAACCTACTTCTATCTGATTTTTTTGTAGAGTATTAATAAATTGCTCAGCATTTTTACTAAGGTGTAGTTCATGATAAATCTTATCAAAAATATCTACAGATAGTCCTTGTAATAAAGAAACACGTTTTCTCAGGCTTTCTTCAAAATCTAGTTCTCCCCTCATAGCTTGGACAGTCAGTAGGGCTACTTCTTCTTCACAATCTGCTTCTTTCCCCAACAAATCAATAACCTCTTCTTCTATCAGAGTTCCATCAACATCCAGTACACAAAGTCCACTCAATTTTTTTCATTTAAGTTCCTTACTTTTATCATCTCAAAAAATCGTATGAAGATATCATACGATTTTAAGTATTTAGTTTGCTAAACTGTGATACAAATCAAGATATGACTTGCAGGCTGTATCCCAAGAGAAATCACATTCCATAGCTTGAACTTGCATATTTCCAAACATCAGGATGGTTGTGATAAACATCCAAAGCTGTTTGCAATGCCCAGTTGAGCCAGTATGGAGTTAGGTTGTTAAAGCTAAATCCTGTACCTGTTCCTTCAATTGGATTGAAGGCTTGAACAGTATCTCTAAGGCCCCCCACCTCGTTTACTAAAGGAAGCGTACCATATCTCATGGCCATCATTTGTGAAAGTCCACACGGTTCAAAACGACTTGGCATGAGGAAAATATCGCATGCTGCATAAATCTCTTGAGCTAATTTCACGTCGAAAGTAATATTGGCAGAAAGTTTTTCTGGGAATACTTGACTAAACCAAGAGAAGGCTTGTTCAAATCCTGGATCTCCAGTTCCCAAGAGAACGATTTGAATATCCTCTTGAAGCATACGATGTAGGCTTTCAACCACCACATCAAAGCCCTTCTGACGAGTCAAGCGTGACACGATACCAATCATTGGTACATCAGAACGTACTGGAAGACCAACTCTTTCTTGAAGTTTCGCTTTATTTTGAGCCTTACCTGACAGATCAGTTTTATTAAAATGATACTCAAGTAAAGCATCCGTCTCTGGATTGTATAAATCAGTATCAATTCCGTTCACAATACCAGAAACCTTACCAGACTCCATTCTAAGAATCTGATCCAAACCACATCCAAACTCTGGTGTCATAATTTCATAAGCATAGCTTGGTGATACGGTCGAAACACGATCAGCATAGAGAATACCTGCCTTCATCCAGTTGAGGCAATCATTCCAACGAACAGTACCATCCGCATAGCGCTCAAAACCAACTCGGAACAAGTCCCAAAGCATGCTTTCAGAGAATTGACCCTGAAATTCCAAGTTATGAATGGTCAAAACAGTCTTGATTCCTTGGTAAGCTTGAATCCATCTGTATTTTTCTTTTAACAAGAACGGAATCATTGCTGTATGATAGTCATGAGCGTGGAGGACATCAGGGATAAATCCAATTCGCTCCATAGCTTCTAGGGCTGCAAGTTGGAAGAAGGCAAAGCGCTCACCATCATCGAAATCTCCATAAACATGCCCACGGAAGAAATAATATTGATTGTCGATGAAGTAGAAGGTAACACCGTTTAAAACCGTTTTCTTAATTCCACAAAATTGTCTGCGCCAACCAACGTATACTTCAAATTGAAGGACATCTTCGATCTGATTACCAAACTTGGCTTCTACCATGTCATAGTAAGGTAAGATAACAGCAACCTCATGCCCAGCTTTTACTAATGATTTTGGAAGTGCTCCGATAACGTCTCCCAATCCACCGGTTTTTGAAAAGGGAGCGCCCTCTGCTGCTACAAATAAAATTTTCATGAAAGGACATCCTCTGTTACTTTTTCGCCTTTTTTGATGACAACTGGGTTTTCTGCTGTACCTCGAATAACAACTCCCTCAGCTATTTCAGCACTCTTATCTACAATTGCATACTCAACTTGTGCACCTTCACCAATAAGAACACGAGGGAAAATAATAGATTCTTTAACTAAGCTATTTTTACGGATCTGAACATTACGCGAAATAACAGATTTAATCACTTCGCCTTCAACGATACTACCAGAAGCAAATTGAGATGTGTTTACTTTTGAACCTGGTGCATAGTAAGTAGGTTCTTCGTTTTTAACTTTAGTGTGAATCTTTTGATTTGGCGAGAACAAAGAGTAGAATTTATGCTGATCAAGCATATCTAGATTCGCTTGGAAGTATGTTTCTACCGAATGAATATTTGCTAGGTAACCTGTATATTCATATGCAAATGCACCTTCTTTGGCTGCCAAATCACGAAGAACATACCGTAATTTTTCTGGATACTCTTTTTGAGCTTCTTCTTCCAAACGCTTAATCAACCATTGAGTGTCCACAACAAAGATATCTGTTGACATGTTGTAGTATTCTTGGTTTGATTTTTTATCAAAGAGTTTGTGAGAAAGCACGTGGTCAGTTTCATCGATACCAAGGATTGCATTTACTTCTGAAATGTCCTTCTTAGGCAATTTCTTATAAACAACTGTAATTGGTGATTTTGTTGTATTATGCAAATGGAAAACTTGATTGAGATCGATATTCACCAAAACATCACAGTTCAAGGAAACTGTTTGGTCTGAACCTGAACGTTTTAAGTAAGTTAAGAGTTGTTGATAGTACTCTTTACCAACTGTACTGCTTTCTACACGAGTATTGTAGATTCCAAGATAGTAGTGGCTAAGAAGGGTATTCAAACCCCACTCACGTCCTGAACGAATATGGTCAAATACAGAGCTGATGCTATCTTGTTGGAAAATCCCAAAGATACTACGAACGCCTGCATTAGCTAAACTTGAAAGCGGGAAGTCAATCAAACGATACTTTCCTCCAAATGGTAAAGTTGCCACTGGACGGTTACTTGTCAAGGATGACATATCATGGAAACCAACGGTATTTCCTAAAATCGCTGAATATTTATCAATCTTCATCTGTTACTACCCCCACTACTTCGTTATATCCGACTACTTGTACTTCTTCTGTACCATCAATTTCCACGCCATCAGCAATGACTGCTCCTTCACCAATGATTGCACGTGTAATTTTAGCACCTCTACCGATAACTGCACCACTCATGATGACAGAATCAACGACTTCTGATCCCTTACGAACTTGAGCTGCTGTAGATAGGATAGAATGCTTCACCGTACCATTTACATAACATCCATCTACTACAAGAGAGTCTTCTACCTGAGCATGTTCTCCAAGGAAGTTTGGTGGAGCAATGAGGTTACGAGAATAAATTTTCCATTGGCGGTTACGGCTATCTAGAGCATTCTCTGGAGAAATGTATTCCATATTTGCTTCCCAAAGTGATTCGATAGTACCTACGTCCTTCCAATATCCATTAAACTCATAAGCATAGACACTTTCGCCTGTTTCAAGATAATTTGGAATAACGTTTTTACCGAAATCTGACATGTCAATGTTAGCCTTCTCAGCTGCAACTAGCATATTGCGAAGTCGTTTCCAGTCAAAGATATAAATCCCCATTGATGCTTTAGTTGATTTTGGTTCAGCTGGTTTTTCTTCAAATTCAACAATGCGATTGTTGGCATCTGTATTCATGATACCAAAACGGCTAGCTTCTTTTAGCGGCACATCCAAGACAGCTACAGTCAAGCTGGCATTGTTATCCTTGTGTGATTGGAGCATATCATCATAGTCCATTTTGTAGATATGGTCACCTGAAAGGATCAAAACATACTCAGGATTGATACTGTCGATATAGTCGATGTTTTGGTAAATGGCATGACTTGTACCTTCAAACCAACGGTTCCCTTCACTTGCAGAGTAGGGTTGAAGGATAGAAACTCCGGTGTCAATACCATCTAGACCCCAACTAGAACCATTACCAATGTGGCTGTTGAGAGCTAGTGGTTGATACTGTGTGATAACCCCAACATTGTGGATACCTGAGTTGGCACAGTTTGAAAGAGCGAAGTCAATGATACGGTAGCGCCCACCAAATTGCACAGCTGGTTTTGCAATGCTTTGGGTGAGTTTACCGAGACGAGTTCCTTGCCCACCTGCAAGGATTAAAGCTAACATTTCATTCTTCATTTTCTACTCCTTTTTGAGTTTTATTAGCGACTTTTTTTAGTAGGTTTTTATGCGACGTTTGATTTTTCCAAATACTTGCTCCCATAGCTGGCAAGGTAAAGGTCAAAAGTCTGCTCATAATCCTTCCACAATCCTTCTTGAGTTTGAACTGTTTGGTTATGTTCTTTCCACACCACCCCATTGTTCTAACTCTGTATTCCAAATTTCTTCATAAATACCTGCAACAGGAAGACCAATTGTGAAGTCAGGACGTTCAACCGGTGCCATATTAAAGACACAGACTAGCATTTCGCCTTTCTTGCCCTTACGGATAAAAGGAAAGGACACTTTGGTCTCTATTATCTGCATCGATGATTTCAATCCCATCATAGCTTGTATCCACTTCCCAAAGACAACGGTGGTCTTTATAAAACTGATTCAACTGTGATGTAAAGTACTTCATCTTGGCATTCATTGGATCTTCTAGGTTAGACCACTCCAATTGCTCTTCGGATTTCCACTCTAGGAATTGACCAAATTCGCTACCCATGAAGAGTAATTTCTTACCAGGGTGACAAATTTGATAAGTGTAGAGGTTTCTCAAACCAGCGAATTGATTGTAACGATCACCCCACATCTTATGCATCATACTCTTCTTACCGTGGACAACCTCATCATGTGAGAATGGTAGGAGATAATTTTCATTAAAGACATACATGAAGCTGAAGGTAACAAGGTTAAAGTCATACTTGCGGTAAATTGGATCTTCCTCGTAGAAACGTAAGATATCATTCATCCATCCCATGTTCCACTTGTAGTCAAATCCAAGTCCACCCATTTCCTTCATACCAGTAATCTTGGTACCTGAAGAAGACTCCTCTGCAATCATCATAACATCCGGATGCGCTAGCTTAATAACATCATTCAAACGTTGTAGGAAATAATATCCTTCATAGTTGAGATTGCCACCGTCTTTATTTGGTGTCCATGGAGCATTGTCATAATCTAGATAGAGAATATTACTTACAGCATCAACACGAATACCATCTAGGTGATAGAAATCAATCCAGAACTTAATGCTTGAAATCAAGAAAGATTGTACTTCATTTTTACCTAAGTCAAAGTTCAATGCCCCCCAACCGTAGTTGTGTGCTTTGTTATGGTCTTGATATTCAAAAGTCGGTGTTCCGTCATAATAAGCTAAAGCATCATCATTGATTGTAAAGTGACCTGGCACCCAGTCCACAATTACACCGATATTGTTGATATGACATTCCTCAACAAAGTCTTGAAACTCTTCAGGACGACCATAGGCATGCTCTAAAGCGAAGTAGCCCATGAGCTGATAGCCCCAACTCAAACCGAGAGGGTGAGCCATCAAAGGCATAAACTCGATGTGAGTATAGTTCATCTCAACGAGATAAGGAATGAGCTCTTCTTTGAGTTGAGCAAAGCTATAAGGTGTTCCATCAGGATTTCTCTTCCAAGATCCTGCATGCGCCTCATAGATATTAACTGGTCTCTCGAAAAATCCCCAACGTTTTCTGCGAGCTAACCAGAGACCGTCCTTCCATTTTTTCTCAGGAATTTCTGTTAAAACAGCCCCTGTACCTGGACGTGCTTCAAAACGAACTGCCAATGGATCAATCTTCATGAGCTGATGACCATTAGCTCTAGTAATATGATATTTATAAATATGTCCCTCTTGAGCTAAGGTTGTAAAAACTTCCCAAACTCCAGATTCATTACGAACCATGGGGTTTGATTTTTCAACCCAGTTAGTAAAATCACCAACTAGATGGACAGCCTGCGCATTTGGCCTCAGACACGGAAAAGTATAGCCATACTCACCGTTTCTTTCTTCACGATGCGCTCTAAATAGTGTTGAAGATGGAAATTTTTCGCCACTAGTAAAAGTTCTTAAAAGCCTCAAATTTATCCATTGAATCCCCCTTTTTATTGTAAGCGTTTTTCTATGTTTCTATTATACTATCTTTTTAAGAAAACTTTCAACTAATTTCCGAATTCTACAAAAATTTTTTTCGAAAATCTTCATATATTTATCTTAACATTTCTAAAAATTTTTCATAAATGATGATAAGCAGTGAAATTTTCTATCAGCTACTGTTACAAGAATAACTTTCATTATCTATATATAAAATAACTCACTTAAAAAAACTGAACGTTTTTTTGTTTTTTTGATAATATAATATTCGTAGATAACTCCTTTAATATAATTTTACCAAATTTTCTGAAATTTTTCAATCATTTTTTTAGTAACAGTTCCATTTTTTTATTTTTTTAGGTCTAGGAATATAAAAAAACTCAAGCATAAATCTTGAGTCTTTGGTTAATTTTTAAGATAAGATATTCATAACTGCCACACTGACATCATCAATAGCATTTTCTTGGTTAGAACGGCTATTGGTTACCAACATTTCTAGGTTTCCTGCATTTTCATAGTAATAGGAAGCCCCTTTAGCATTGAATACAACCAAGAAGTGCTCTTCGCCACCCTGAATCTCGTAGACAATCCAACCACTATTTTCAATGGCCGTATGTACAAAGACATGACGGTAGACTTCTTCATAGGTTGGGTATGAAAAGGCACTGGTTTGTGTTTTGAGTCGTATAATTTGACGGACAAACTCGATGCTATCTTGACGCAAATTGATCAAATCCCAGTTGACTTGATTAACGCTATCAGGAGCATTGTAACTATTCATAGCTCGCTCACGATCTGCGTGAGTCAACTCGCCATTTTCTCCTGTAGCTACAAGTTTGGTACGACCAAACTCTTGCCCCAGTTCCATGAAGGCCATCCCTTGCATGAGGAGGTTCATAGCCGTTGCTGTTTCTACTTTCTTCATGATGCGTTTATCACTCTCCATCGGATGAAGAGTTTTAAGTAAATCATGCAAATTGTAGTTATCGTGGGCTTCTACATAGTTAAGAACCTGGTTTGGACTGAGATAAGAACCCAGCTCACGACTTCCAAGAATAGCCTTGGCGAGGATCGGCTCAGTACCTGCTCCACTGATGAAGCCAGATTTGATAGAGCCATAGACTTCACAACCTTTGACCGCATCACGTTGATTATCATTAAAGAATCCAATGTTTGGCAACTGGTAGGCATTGTCTTTCTTAGCCTTGTCATAAGGAGCAAGACCTGTTCCCATATCCCAACCTTCTCCATACAGGATGATTTCGGATCGACTTCGTCCATAGCCCAACGAATCATCTGCATGGTTTTAACGTCATGAATTCCCATCAAATCAAAGCGGAAACCGTCAATATTGAATTCTTTTACCCAGTAGAGAAGGGAATCAATTATATATTTACGGAACATTTCATGCTCACTGGCAGTTTCGTTACCGACTCCTGTTCCATTTTGGTAAGTTCCGTCATGGTTCATTCGATAATAATAATCGGGAACCGTTGTTTGGAATGGCGCATCCATCGTTGAGAAGGTGTGATTGTAAACAACATCCATAATAACACCGATACCAGCATCGTGATAAGCTTGGACCATTGTTTTCAAATCACGGATAGCTTGACCTGGATCATTTGGATTTGTAGACATGCTAGTTTCTGGAGCATTGTAGTTTTGTGGATCATATCCCCAGTTATAAGTTACATTTCCATCAGCGTCGTATTCTTTATGACGGTCAGCAATTGGTTGCAGCTGAACATAATTGACACCAAGTCCTTTGATATAGTCAAACGCAGTCGACTGACCATACTGGTTAACTGTTCCAGTTTGCGCTGCACCTAAGAAGGTTCCTCTTAATTTCTGCGCAACACCAGATGTTTCAGACTTAGTCAAATCACGGATGTGCATTTCATAAATGACTGCTTGGCAAGGATTTTCCAAACGCCAAGTTGCTTCTGTACCATGCTTAACCTCAAAACCTTCGATCTGACGATCTTGATTTGAGACAATGGCTGAACGTTTTCCATCAGGACTTGTCGCTATTGTATATGGATCACGAGTTAGTGACTGGTGATGAGGAAAGTCAATTTGGTAGTGATAAGCACGACCTGCTAAGCTTTCTGGAACTGTTAAACTCCAAACACCAATGGTATTATACTTGTGGCTATAAGAATAACTATTTCCTCGCTCCATTTCAAAGGTTTAAGGATAGGAGCATCATTGCTCGCTGATTCATAGACTACTACTTGGACAGATGTAGCTGTTGGTGCCCATAGGCTAAAACTTGTTTCATTTTCAGAAACTTGACATCCCAACTCTCCTTGATAACCCCAATGGTGGTCAAAACTCGCACTATTGATTGCCTTGTCGAAAGCAAAAGGATTTTGGTCTTTATAATGGGGACTGGCAATAGCTGGATTTTCAGAATAATAAACAGTATCATCTCCATCCAAAATCCAAACTTCTGTCAAAAGTGGATAGTAATTGAAGCGAATAGGATATTCTTTATTTACACCATCTTTTTCAGCAATAAAAGTCATGGTCTCAAGGGCTACTTCACTCGATTGAGTCAGTGAAAATTTGGCTCCAAAATATTCTTCTTCTTTGATAAGCTCTACTGAATCTAGAGGCTTTTTGCTGAAACTGCAAGCCTCGTAGGCTTCATCCTTGCGATGATAATGAATAAGTACAGGATAATTGTACATGGTTCTCCCTAATTTCTAAATAAATTTGATTTTATATGTTACTAATAATTTCTTGATCAATCGCCTCACAATTCACAAAAAATTCAATGTGATTATGGCATACTTCCAAATCTACTGGTGTGTCGCCACCGTATTCTCCATCAAGGTTGAGCATAAACGGCTCTTCCTGATCCAAAGTTTCAATTCGGAGTTTACTAGTTTTCAGATATTCAACATTGACATCTGATACGTGTTGGCCTCCGTTCATGGCTTGAATTAGCAGACTCAACATATCTAGGATTTTATCTGTCTTTACTAGAATAAGAGTAAAATTGCCATCATCCAGCTTGGTATCAGGTGCGAATTGCTCAAATCCACCAATAGAATTGGTCAAGGCAACAAAGACAAGAGAAACTTCTCCTGTAAAAATGCCCCAATCATGGTAAATACGAACAGGACGGGCTTTGGATTTTGGAAACATCTCGATGCCTTTAACAACGTAGGCCAAATATCCCAAACGCGTCTTTAATTCACTCGGAACACTAAAAGTTAACTCCGTAAGAGCTCCTGCCGCAGCAATATTGATGAAATACTTATCACCAAAGGCACGACCAATATCAATTTGCTTGGTTTCATTTTTGGCAATGATCTTCGCTGCAGCAACTGGATCACCCATAGGGATTTTCAATGCTCTAGCATAGTCATTGGTAGTTCCAGTAGGAATGATGGCTATCTTTGGACGATGTTCTAAAGGTGCAATTCCATTAACCACTTCATTGATAGTGCCATCACCACCAGCTACTAAAACCAAATCAAAGCCAGCTTTTGCAGCTCTTTCTGCTTCTTTCTGGGCTGACAGGTGTTCAGGTTTGGTCTGAAAAGCACTGGTTTCATAGCCTATGCTCTCTAACACTTCTAGAACTTCTGCGATATTTTGCTTGATCATTTCCTGGCCTGAGGTCGGATTATAAATGAGACGTGCGCGTTTTTTTACTTCTTTCATAGCTTACAAACCCTCAAGCCAAGCTTCATCACGAATCTCTATTCCCAGTTCTTGTGCTTTTTGGAGCTTGCTTCCTGCATCTGCTCCTGCTACAACAAGGTCTGTTTTTTTCGACACACTACCAGTAACCTTGGCTCCTAGACTTTCTAATTTATTTAGCTTCTGAGCGATTAAGACGCTCTAACTTTCCTGTCAATACGACAGTTAGACCAGACAAGGCTGCATTTGCTGCAACTGTCTGTCCTTTGTAGTCTAGATTAACACCTGATTCTTTCAATTCCCTTAAAAGGATTACAGAACCCTCTGTAGCAAAATAGGTCTTTAGGCTTTGGGCAATGACACTCCCCAAACTTTCGATACTTGCAATTTCTTCAGGATTGGCTTGTGCTAGCGATTCGATTGAGTGGAAGTTTTGTAAAAGCAACTGACTTGCCTTACTTCCTACATGACGAATCCCCAAACCAAACAAGAGTTTTTCAGCAGAATTTTCTTTGGATGCTTGAATAGCCTGGTAGAGCTTTTGAGCAGATTTTTCCTTGATACCATCTAGCAAAAGCAAATCTTCCACAGTCAAATGATAAATATCTGCAACATCCTTAACCAAATCGGCAGCAAATAGTTTCTCCACGATCGATGGACCAAGGCCAGAAATATTCATAGCATCACGCGATGCGAAGTGCGTCAAGCCTTCCTTGATTTGAGCAGGGCATCGCGGATTGATACAACGAAGGGCAACCTCATCTTCAAAATGCAAAAGCTTACTGTCACAACTTGGACAGTTTGTTGGAATATCTAGTCTTTCTTCAGACACACGCTTAGATTCAACGACACGTAAAACAGCTGGAATGATATCCCCTGCCTTATAAACGATCACCGTATCATCCTTACGAATATCCTTTTCAGCGATATAGTCGACATTATGAAGAGTTGCACGACTTACAGTTGTACCTGCAAGTTGCACTGGAGTAAGATTAGCAGTCGGGTCACAACTCCTGTACGGCCAACAGTCCAGTCAACAGAAAGAAGTTTCGCTTCTTTTTTTCTTCTGCTGGGAATTTATAAGCGACTGCCCACTTAGGTGCTTTGACTGTAAATCCTAGTTGCTCCTGACCAGCTAGATCATTGACCTTAATCACAACTCCATCGATATCATAAGGCAATTGATCTCTTTCTCGACCAATTTCTTGAATAAACGCCCAAACCTCATCCATACTATGAGCTAATAGACGTCTTTGATTAACCACAAAAGGCCTAATTGTTCTAAATGTTTCAAAACCTTCTCTTGACTATCCCGAGTTGAAGGACTAGCTTCCTGATAAAGAAAGGTTGCAAGATTACGTTTGGATACTACTGCTGTATCTAACTGACGAAGGGTTCCTGCAGCAGCATTTCTTGGGTTGGCAAATTCTGGCTCCCCATTTTTCTTGACGAGATTGATTGACCTGGTCAAAAGAAGCTCTCGGCATATAACATTCACCACGAACAGTAATATCTAATTTTTCTGGTAATGATAAAGGAATGTCTTTCACTCGTTTAAGATTTTCAGTGATGTTTTCCCCGATGGAACCATCACCGCGAGTTGCCCCAGCAACAAAAATTCCCTGCTCATAAGTCAAGGAAATCGATAAACCATCAATCTTCAACTCACAAATATAAGTGACATCATCCAATTCTTTACGAACACGCACATCAAAGGAGTCGAGTTCTTCACGTGAAAAAGCATCCTGCAAACTATAAAGAGGATACTGATGACTATATTTCTCAAATCCATCAAGAATCTTTCCACCAACACGATGTGTCGGACTTTCTGGCAAGACTTGGTCAGGATGAGCTTTTTCTAACTCTACCAGTTCACGATAAAGACGGTCATACTCACTATCAGATACAGATGGATTATCACTTGTATAATACTCTGTCGCATAGCGATTGAGCAGTTCAACGAGCTCTTTCATTCTTTCATTCATATAACCATTTTACCATAAAAAGGACTCTATAAACAATACTCAAGCTCTAAAAAAGAAAATGAGAAGGATATTTCTATCACTTCTCATTTATTTTTATTTTTTACGATTCAAAATAGCATTCAAGACAATGGCTACTGTACTTGCAATAACAATACCATTTGAGAAGAACATTTGGAATTCTGTTGGTAAAGTATTAAAGAGATTGCTTCCATTCAATCCCACCCCAGCAGAAATAGAAACTGCTGCAATGAGGAAGTTGTGTTCATTGTGTTCAAAGTCTACACGAGCCAAGATTTGCATCCCTTGAAGTGAAACGAAACCGAACATAACGAGCATGGCTCCACCTAGAACAGGGCTCGGAATAATCTGTGCCAAGGCACCAAATTTAGGTAAGAGACCAAGTAAGATAAGAAAACCTGCAGCGTAGTAGATTGGCAAACGAGTACGAATACCTGAAAGTTTAACCAAACCTACGTTTTGTGAAAATCCTGTATAAGGGAAAGTATTGAAAAGTCCACCAAGAAGAACAGCGAGACCTTCAGCACGATAACCATTGCGAAGACGAGTGCTATCAATTGGATCTTTAGTAATATCAGAAAGGGCAAGATATACACCAGTTGATTCTACCATAGATACAGTAGCGATGATACACATCATTACAATAGAGGAAATCTCAAATTGTGGAGCACCGAAGTAGAATGGAGTTGGGATATGAACAAGAGGAGCTTCTGCAACTGGAGAGAAATCAACCAAGCCCATAGTCGCTGCGATAATAGTGCCTGCAATTAAACCGATCAGAATAGAAATAGATTTGATAAATCCTTTTGTAAAGATATTGACCAAAAAGAATAATGAGAACTGTAATCATTGCCAAGGCTAAACTTTGTCCAGTTGGTTTTTCAACGTTATTTCCCATATTTCCAATGGCTACCGGGATCAAGGTCAATCCGATAGTTGTGATGACAGAACCAGTTACGATTGCAGGGAAGAGATTGGCAACCTTGGAGAAGATACCTGAAATCAAGATGACATAAATCCCTGAAGCAATCAAGGCCCCAAACATAGCACCACTACCATGACTTTGTCCAATCATGATAAGAGGAGCAACAGACTGGAAGGCTACCCCAAGAACAATAGGTAAACCAACACCAAAATGTTTATTGAGTTGCAATTGTAAGAGAGTTGCAACCCCACACATAAAGATATCTGTTGAAATAAGGTAGGTCAACTGTTGAGCTGAATAACCTAAAGCACTTGCAATCATGATTGGTACCAGAATTGAACCCGAGTACATGGCAAGTAAGTGTTGCAAGCCCAATACGGCTGCCTGTGAGTGGTTTTCCTGTTGTTTCATTAGATGTCTGCCTCCTTAAAGATAACTTTTCCATTTTCAAAACGCTCTAATCGCGCAAGCGATACTACCTGATGACCTGATTTTTCTAACAGTTCACGACCATCTTGGAAAGATTTTTCAATCACGATTCCGATGGCTTCAACTGTAGCACCAGACTGTTCAATAATCTGAATCAAACCTTTAGCTGCTTGACCATTAGCCAAGAAATCATCAATAATCAATACTTTATCTTGAGGAGATAAGAACTTACCTGCAATAGATACGGTACTAGTTACTTGTTTAGTGAAAGAAAAAACTTCAGCAGTTAAAATTCCTTCATTCATAGTGATATTTTTTGCCTTTTTAGCAAAAATCATGGGAACATCTAACTGTTCAGCCACATAAAGAGCTGGGGCAATTCCAGATGCCTCAATGGTTAAGACTTTAGTAATACCAACATTTTTAAAATGCTCTGCAAAAGTACGACCAATCTCGCGCATCAAGGAATAATCAACTTGGTGGGTTAAGAAGGAATCCACCTTAAGAATATTCTCACCAAGAACGTTTCCGTCCTTGAAAATTCGTTCTTCTAATAATTTCACAATAACCTCCGAAATAAAAAGAGACTTACCAAGTAAGCCTCTAGGAAATAAAGAAATAGATTTAACACCTATCCTTATATCTCTGCAGCTTACTCATTGTTAGGTATTTACGGTACCTTGTAGAAACGCCACGCCAATTCGCGGCATAAATAAGTAATCATATTTTTAGTGAGCGTCACCATTCCAGATAGAGTTCTTCACAATGACATAGTCAACGTGACGAAGATCAGCAACCTTACGACCTCCAGCATAAGAAATCGAACTTTGCAAATCCTGTTCCATCTCCGTTAGGGTATCCTGTAAATGTCCTTTGGCAGGAAGAAGAATTTTCTTACCTTCGACATTTTTATAGGCACCTTTTTGGTATTCTGAAGCCGAACCATAGTATTCTTTGAATTGTTTACCATCAACTTCAACTGTTTTACCAGGACTTTCGATATGACCTGCAAATAGTGAACCAATCATAACCATACTTGCACCGAAACGGATTGATTTGGCGATATCACCATGTGTACGAATACCACCATCGGCAATAATCGGTTTACGCGCAGCTTTAGCACACCAGCGAAGGGCTGCTAACTGCCAACCACCAGTACCAAAACCAGTTTTGACCTTAGTAATACAAACCTTACCTGGACCGATTCCGACCTTAGTAGCATCTGCACCAGCATTTTCAAGCTCACGCACAGCTTCTGGAGTTCCAACGTTCCCAGCAATGACAAACGTATCCGGCAATTCTTTCTTGATGTGCTGAATCATTGAAATCACGCTGTCAGCATGACCATGAGCAATATCAATGGTGATGTACTCTGGTGCATCAGCCTTTAATTGACTCACAAAATCATACTCGTAGTCTTTAACACCTACTGAGATGGAAGCAATCAAGCTCTGATCGTGCATACGCTTGACAAAAGGAATGCGTCCTTCTTCATCAAAACGATGCATGATATAGAAATAACCACCTTTTGCAAGTTGTTCTGCAACGTCTTCATCTAAGATTGTTTGCATATTTGAAGGAACAACTGGTAACTTAAAGGTGTGCTTCCCTAGTGTAACTTGTGTGTCAGCTTCTGCACGACTTTTAAGAACACACTTATTAGGAATTAGCTGAATATCTTCATAGTCAAAGATCGGAAATTCGTTTAACATATATCTCTCATTTCTCTTCTTTAGACTTTCCTAAAGTTAGGAATAGCCTCGTCTTTTCCAGACAATTACTCTAACAAGTTTACAATAATGTCCGTTTTTTGTCAATTATTATGACTGAAAACAAATAATGTTCGTTTTTTTGTTCTCAATCAAGGAGATAACTAGACATTTACCCTGAATTTGTCTTACCTTTTAAATTTCTACCTAGATTTTCGATAAAGACTTTTTCAAAGAACTCCATCTTCCTGACAAAATCTTGATAGCTTTCGGCTTGTCCAGGAACTTGGATAGACCATTTCTTCAACAAGGCTCCATAACCTGCTAGCTTACCTATCTCATTATCAACTACCTTTTCCTTGCTGGGAAAAACAAGCCCAGCTTGTTCAGCTTCTAAAATATAAGTATAGGAAATCAACTGGAACAAGTCTTCACGATTGATTCCCTTTTCAGTCAATTCCAGTTTTTTATATTTAGCATCTAAGACGATTTTTAACTCTTTATGATAAAAATCTGGAAATACTTTTCGTTCACGATTAGAAAATACTGAAATACCGTCCGTCTTATCCTTATTTCTAGGATGGATGAACTCTTTTGGCAACAAAGTATGAACATACTCTTCCCAAATCCAGGCAACATCAAAAAGAATACCATGGATTTTTTGCTCTTGGTATCCTAAACCATGCTTTTCTCTATTTAGGATCATCAGGCAAAGTTCTTGCAATTTTCTATACTCTCGAAAATAGGCATGACGAAGAGGTTTGGTTTGATTTAGTCTGATAATCTTAGCTCGATTAGCTAGTTTATAAGTGGGCGTTACACGAATAATTTCAGAGACATTTTCACGACTTGTTAATAAATTATCAAGAACTCCTCCCCCTATGCTTCTCTGATTCTTCATGTATTCAATTGTATGACGGATCAGCTGCATAAGCGGATTATCATAGGTAAACTCTCTAGTTGTGTAGGCAATATTTCCCGTGAAAGGAAGATTTTTCTTGAGATGATTTCCGAAATCAATCACTCCCTTGACATTGCTGTCATTATGAGAAAATCTCTGGTATTCCTTATAAAGACCTTTTCGGAGAGCAGCTTGCAGATATTTTGGAAAGAGGTAAACCAAGAGTTGATAGAGTTTATCTTCACGCGACAAATCAACATCTAAACTAGTCAGATTGATATGAAGAACCTTTTGTAAAAGATAATGCAAGAAATGGTCATCACCTTTACTCGAAAAGCGAGAGGAGATTGTTAATCTTTCCTGACCATAGCCCAGAAAACCAATCACATTTCCTGTCTTGATTTTCTGATTGACGGTTTCCAATATCTTTTGGTCATTATCCAAGTCAGGAGAATACTGCAAGTCATTTGGAAAAATAAAGATATTGTCTTCTTGAGAAAGATTTCCTAATGTTCTATCTAAGAGAAGTTGGCTTAGTTTGGGAAATTCTGCGACAAAGTCTTCTTTCGCAATTTCATGCTGATTATCAGTTATCCGCATCATTATTTTCATCGCCTTCATTGTCGTCAGCTACTGCCTGATCTTTTTGTTCATTTTTTGTCAGATCGAATGCTTTTTTCAATGTTTCAAGAGTTTCAGCTTCCTCGTAAGAACCCCGCAAGTAATCTTCCAAGAGTGGCTTCAGATAATCTGACCAGAGTAATTCATAATTATAATCCACTTCCTCTAACTTAAGAAAATAACTTGGTCCGATATGATAATGACTGTTTAGCTCCGGAACCTTTTCGATGGCAGTATTCAAATTTCTTAGGCGGATTTTAGCTTCTTCCGCTTTATCGCCAAGAACATCATCCAGCATTTCTAATTGGCTTTCAGCAGTAACTTCAACAAAACGGAAACGACGGCGCATTGCAAAATCAAAGGTGTCCACCGAACGATCAATATCATTCATAGTTCCAATGATGTAAACATTCTCAGGAATATAAAATTTGTCATTAGTCTCATGTAAATTAGCATACTGGGTAAAAACACTCCCCTTCTCACCACGATAACCAGGGTCGATAGAGAAAAATAGTTCGCCAAAAATCTTAGAAATCTCACCACGATTAATCTCATCGATGATGAAGACGAAGTTCTTATCTGTGTCAATATCTGTTGGGGAAACATAATCACATAATCCGTAACTTTCTTTCATGTGATCCAAAACAATGTTTTGATAAGTTTCATACTTTAGATTAGTCTCTTCACCCTTGTATAAAAGATAAACTTTCTCTTTAGTAGCAACAGGAGAATCAAATTTCACATTCCCTTGACTGTTTAAGCTAGCTGGAACAGAACTACGAGGGAACATATAGTGCCCCTGTTTCTCATTGATAGCATTAGTTAGCTTAGTCCACGTTTCTTCAAAATTATCTTGTCCTCCAATCAATTGAGCTTCTTTTGCTTTCTGACAAAAATCTTTAAAAATACCATCATGTAGCTTAAACTCAATAGCTCCATCCCCATTTGATATTGGTCTTAACCCCTCCACAAAATCTGTATAGTCATAGGATGGATGAAACTGAACAAAGCCGATTTGATCTTCGTTACCATCTGTTAATTCTTTGGCAATTTCTTTAGCAAGGTAAGTTTTCCCAGTACCTGGTGCACCACGGAAGATGAGGTTTTTGGATGAAAGTAAAGTTCGACTCAATGGATGTTGAAGATTAATTTGTGCATGCATTTGTTCCTCCTCTTGCTTATTATCACTATCTATAAAATCTTTTGAATACTCAAATAAAAAAAACTACCTAACATAGAAGATTCTAGTTCAGGATAGGTTTTTAGAAAAACAGTTTACAAATCTCATGATTCTGAAGGTAGGGTCCTCCTTGATTACGTTGAGGAATCAACCTATTCCAAAAATTCATTCTGACTATTCATATTTACCCCTAAAAAAAGAATGATTCTCAGAATAAATACAAAAGTAATTTTGTCACCACCGCAGAACGACCAATAAATTCATTCGTAGACTTTTTTTCATATCAAAGATTGGATTATTAAATTTGAAGTGAATACCTTCTTTAATAATTTCGTACAAATCTGTTTTTAATTTTTGTAAATCGATGATCCAACTCTGAAAGAGGAATGACTTTATTAGCTTGATCTTTATAACTCTTTGTTTTTTCATTCCAATAAATACCAAATTTTGAAGAACCTCCGCCTCCAATTCCCATAAATAAGGATTTGTATTTTCCCCTCTCAAGACCGTAGCAAAAAGAATTGCTTTGAGCTCCTTTCCCAATGACATATTCATCGATAGACAGTGTTAAAATCCTATCAAGTGGCCACTCTTTTAGAAATTCTTCACGTAATTGTTCATTGTAAATACTATATTTAGATGCATCTTCTCTTAATCTTATTTTATTCTCTTGGTACCAAGCATAAAAATCTTCCAAACTAACTTTTCTTTTCAGCATCAATCTTACTCCTTTTATAATAATGTTCGAATAAAAAGTATATATTTCATATATAGAATATCATATCCTATAGAAAAAGAAAAGAATTTCTAAAGAAAAAGCCCAGCGTAGAGGCTTTCTCACCTCTTAACACTAGACTTCTTTCTTATCTTAATAATACTCACCTTGACGATAATCCCATGAGTTAAAGGTATCTGATAGATGCATCATGATTTTATCAATATCCAGTCCTTTACGGATCACAACTGGAGCTGGTGAGATTGAACGTGCTCCACCTTGTTCTGGGATGAGTTTTCCATCTTTATCAACCATAGAGACCATCACACCTTGCTCGTAACGAGTTTCAATCGTTTTGTCTGGTTGGATAGATGCAACATAGTCGTCAGCTTCAATGACAAGATCCACTGCTCCTTCGATACGTTCACCGATACCTTTAACCTTACCACGATTTCCTTTCCTGAAGGGTTTGCTGATGAAGCGTAGACCATCTTACCTTCTTCCCAAAGTTTGGCAGCCAATTGTTCACCAGCTTTCCCAAACTTGATAACGAAACAGCTCGTTCCACGCACATCGGTCATGAGTTCTTCACGACCATCACCGTATGCTTTCAATTTCTCAAAGGCTTCTGGTTTCCATGGAAGGATGCAACCAAGAAGAATGTCTTCATCCCAATGTTTTTGATAGAAGGCTTCAATTTCTGGGTTGAGTTGTGCTAAAGCGCGAAGCTCATCCATGCTACCACAGAGAACCACACCGGGTTTGTTACGATTACGTTCTTTAGCTTCAAACTTACGTTCAAGTCCTGCCTTATCACTAGTCATGATAATGTAACCAACCTTAGTAGGACAAACGATACAGCCGCCCTCACCTTTTAAAATGTCATAACCTTCTTGTGAAAGTGTTCCCTTCCATTGAATGTGTTTTGTCATAGTTCTGTTTCCTTTTCTATATTTATTCTAATCCTGCCAATAAGCTGGGCGTTGTTTTTCATAAGCAGCAATCAAGTCTTCGTACTGCAAGGTAATACCGATATCATCCAAACCATTTAAGAGCTTGTGTTTCCACTCACTATCAATTTCGAAAGTGAATTCTCCAACTGGTGTGATGATTGTTTGTTGTTCCAAGTCCACAGTTACCTGGTCGGTCGGTTTAAGTTGGGCTAGCTTTTCTCTAACCTCCCTAGGCTGAACAATAGGCAACATGCCATTATTGAGTTCATTATTGTAATGAATATCTCCAAAAGAGCCAGCAATCACGACCTTAAAACCGTAGTCTGCTAGTGCCCAAGCTGCGTGCTCTCTAGAAGATCCAGCCCCAAAGTTATCCCCTGAGATGAGGATAGTCGCCTTGCGATATTCAGGTCGGTTAAAGACAAAGTCTGGGTCCTCAGTATACCGATCATCCAGATAACGCCAAGCATACATGAGGTACTTACCAAATCCTTTCTTATCAATTAACTTGAGAAACTGCTTGGGTAGGATTTGGTCGGTATCGATATTATCATTCATAAGAGGAACCGTTGTTCCTGTATAAACTGTAAATTTTTCCATATCCTCTCCTTACTGGGCCTCTGGCATTTGCCGAACGTCTACAAAACGTCCTGCGATAGCTGCCGCAGCTGCCATTGCTGGACTACAAAGATGGGTCTTCGCTCCAAATCCCTGTCTATCTTCAAAGTTACGATTGCTAGTTGAGGCGCAGTGAACACCATCTGGTACCTTATCAGGATTCATTCCTAGGCACATGGAGCAACCTGGGTCTCTCCACTCAAAGCCTGCATCTTGGAAAACCTTATCCAAGCCCAACTTTTCAGCAGCTCGCTTGACTGGTCGAGAACCAGGTACCACAATAGCTGTTAAGTTAGGGGCAATTTTCTTCCCTTCAACAAATCGAGCAGCCAGTTGTAGATCGCTAAGTCGAGCATTGGTACAAGAACCAATAAAGATATAGCCAAGTTCGATATCTGCTGGTTTCTGACCTGGTTGTAAATCCATGTAATGATAAGCACGTTCATCATCCATATCCTTTATTTCTGGGAAGCTACTATCAAAATCAACACCCATAGCTGGATTGGTGCCCCAGGTCACCATAGGAGCCAATTCAGAGACATCCATTCGGATAACCTTGTCATAAACGGCATCGTCATCACTAACCAGTCTTTTCCAATCAGTTACTGCTGCATCAAAATCCTTTGGAACACACTCACGTCCCTTTAGATAGTCATAGGTGGTCTGGTCTGGATTCATGATTCCCATCTTGGAGCCAAATTCGATGGACATATTGCAGATAGTCATACGCTCTTCCATGCTAAGTGCATCAATAGCCTGACCACGATACTCCACAACGTAACCTACGCCACAGGCAACGCCGTACTTTGCAATCAAGGCTAAAATGAAATCTTTGGCATAAACCCCTTTTTGAGGAACTCCAGTGAATTCCACCAACATCTTCTTGGGTTTAACCTGCCAAATGGTTTGAGTAGCAAAGACATGTTCGACTTCACTAGTCCCAATTCCGAAGGCGATGGCTCCAAAAGCTCCATGGGTCGCTGTATGGCTATCTCCGCAGACGATGAATTTTCCTGGTTGTGTTCGTCCTGTTTCTGGACCAACCATGTGAACGATGCCTTGTTTTTCAGAACCGTGGGCCGCATGTTCAATCCCGAATTCCTCAACATTTTCTGCCAACTTATCAATCTGTGCTTTCGAGATTACATCTCGAATATCGTAGATATTGACCGTTGGAACATTGTGGTCAAAGGTTCCAAATGTCAAGTCTGGTCGTCTCAATCTGCGTCCTGTGTCTCGTAATCCTTGAAATGCCTGAGGACTGGTCACTTCGTGGATATAGTGTTGATCCACATACATGAGTTGTGGTTGTCCCTCTTCTCCTGTGATCACATGGAGGTCCCATAATTTATCAAAAATCGATTTTCCTGCCATTCATTACCTCCATACAAAATACAAAGCCACTAGTGTAGTTACTATTCCTAGGAACCAAACTGTTTTAAAGTACCATTTTCTGGTCTTGTGGTGAAAAGTAATTCCTGCCAACCAGGCTCCAAAACCGCCACAAAAGAATGCAAATGATAATAAATATTTTTCTGGGATTCGCCAAGCACCTCTTTTGGCTTTGGATTTGTCAATGCCATAGATGACAAAAATCAAAAGGTTCCAAATTAAGAGAGCAAAAGTAATTCCTTCGTTTAGTTTCATAGTCTTGCGATAATGGCTTCTGTCATTTCTCTAGTCGAAGCCTGTCCTCCTATATCTCTTGTTAAAATACCTGCAGCTAGACTTGACTCAACAGCACGTTCGATACGCTGCGCATCCTCAAAACGTCCAAAGCTTTCTCGCAACATCATAGCGACTGATAAAATCATGGAAATGGGATTGGCAATGCCTTGGCCAGCTATATCAGGTGCTGAACCGTGAATCGGTTCATAAAGACTCGGACCATCTTCAGAGTGGCTGGCTGATGGCATAACCCCAAGTGTGCCAGATAGAACGCTTGATTCATCCGATAAGATATCTCCGAAAAGATTCTCTGTCACGATAACATCAAACTTGGCAGGATTGGTAATCATGAGCATGGCAGCTGAGTCAACCAGCTGATGCTCCAAGGTTACATCCGGAAAATCTTTTGCGACTTCTTCAGCCACTTTCCTCCATAGTTTTGAAGTTGCTAACACATTTTGCTTATCAATACTGGTAAGGATTTTTCTCCGACTTCTTGCAATTTCAAAAGCCTTACGTATAATCCGTTCTACTTCCTCATAGCTATAATCGTTGATATCACGCGCTTTTTTTTCTTCAAGGATATGATCCCCAAAGTAAATCCCGCCTGTCAACTCACGCACCACGACAAAGTCTACACCAGCAATTCGTTCTGGTTTGAGTGGTGATAAATGCTTGAGACTGTCAAAGATTTTTACAGGGCGAATATTGGCATAAAGATTAAGTTCCTTGCGGAGTGCCAAAAGCCCTTGTTCTGGTCGAACTGGGACATCATCATACTGAGGACTACCAATTGCAGCGAGTAGAATAGCATCCGCTTCTCTAGAAGCCTTGAGCGTTTCGTCTGGTAAAGGATGTCCTGCTGCATCAATTCCTGCACCTCCAAAAGGTCGTCTATCTATCTCATAGTCAAAGCCTGTTTTTTCGGATATAGATGCTAGAACTTCTAAACCAGCTTCCATGATTTCTGGGCCGATACCATCACCTGCTAGGGCAACAATTTTTTTTGTCATAGCTTTCTCCTTTACACGCTAGGCATGTCGCGATAGGAAACTGTTGTTCCCATCTCGCCAGCATTCTCTTTTTGAACAAAGGTATTGGCATTGATGTAGGCAATAGCTGAAGCTTTCAGCACATCGAAATCAAGCCCGACTGCGTTAAAGATAGTCTCTGTATCTCTGTTTTCAACAGTGACCAATACACGTGCCTGGGCATCAATCCCATCAGTTACCGCATCAATGGTGTAGGATACCAAGCGAACCGATTGATTAAAGAATTTATCAATAGCGTTGAAAATAGCTTCAACAGAACCTTGACCTGTCGCATTAAAGTCAACTTTCTCACCATCCATATTTGCTAGACTAACAAGTGCTTCAATTGTGTTATCTGTATGGGTTTGAAGTTGCAAGTCATCAAAGTGGAAGCCTTCTGGATTTCGACCATGGTTCCGGCTACCAGAGCACGAATATCTGCATCCGTGATTTCTTGTTTCTTATCTGCCAAGGTCTTGAACTTAGTAAAGAGTGGCTTGATATCTTCGTCTGTAAAGTCTAGAGCCAAATCTCTTAGTTTCTCAACAAAAGCATGGCGACCAGATAATTTACCAAGCGGAAGACTGTTGCTCTTGACACCCACCAATTCAGGTGTGATGATTTCATAAGTAAGAGGATTTTTAAGAACACCGTCTTGGTGAATACCTGATTCATGAGAGAAGGCATTTCCACCAACAACCGCCTTATTTTTTGGAACTGGAATTCCTGAGAAGCGAGAGACCATTTCGGACGTATTAATCGTTTCGTTTAGGACGATACTTGTCTCTGCTTGATAATAATCTTGTCGAATATTGAGGGCTACTGCTATTTCTTCTAAAGCAGCATTCCCAGCTCGCTCTCCAATACCGTTAATGGTTCCTTCAACACGCCCCGCACCATTTTTAACAGCAGCAAGGCTATTTGCAACTGCCATTCCAAGGTCATCGTGACAGTGAGGCGAATAGATAATCTGACGGTCAGTTTTAACATTGTCAATCAGATACTTGAAGATATTCCCATATTCCTCTGGTGTGGTAAAACCAACCGTGTCAGGAATATTGATATAGGTTGCACCTGCGTCAACCGCTGTTTGAACGACTTGTAAGAGGAAATCCAGCTCAGTTCTAGTCGCATCTTCAGGAGAGAATTCTACCACTTCAAATTTACTCCGTGCATAGGAAACATGCTCTTTAATAGCTTCCAAAATTTCCTCTTTGCTTTTATTCAACTTAAATTCGCGATGGATAGGACTAGTAGCGATAAAAACATGGATTTGTGGATACTTAGCATCCTTAAGTGCTTCATAACAAGCGTCAATATCTGATTTAACAGAGCGAGCTAAACCAGTCACCGCTGTTTTCTTCAAGACTTTTGCAATTTCCTGAACTGCAGTAAATGAGTCAGGACTAGCTGCTGGAAAACCAGCTTCGATGGCTGATATCCCCCATTTCTCCAGTTGTCTAGCTATAGCAACCTTTTCCTTTATTGAAAAATTGACACCTGGCGTCTGCTCACCATCTCGGAGACTGGTATCTAAAAACTCAACTACACGCATGAGAATTCTCCCTTCACATTTTCGATATAGAAAAAACATCTCGCTCGGAGTTCCAAGCGAGATGTTGATTTACTCCCGCTTGGTAAGCCAAACAGGACTAATGCTTTTGCACTAGTCCAAGTACCTCAACAACAAAGCAAATTGATTAAACTTAGCTGTTTTCATGTTTGACTTTCTCCTTTGTTTGATGTCTTGTTTTGTATTCTAGCATAGGAAAAAAATCACTTGTCAAGAAAAAAATCCAATATTTTCTGAAAAATTTCTTCAATAAAGAATATTTTTGCTAATTGAAAGTATTTGAAAAAAATCAAGTAAATCTAATTACTTTTTTTCAAGGTTAAGTTCCAACTTTTTTTCGATCAATTCTAGCAACTCTTCATCTGATAAACTATCATCCAGTGGCACACTAATCCAGTAGCGCTTGTTCATATGAAAGGCTGGATAAATCCCTTTTTTTACCAACAAATCAGATACTTGATCATGTTTTAGATTGACTGCTTCCACTAATCCTTCTCTGCCCTTTTCAAGCTTATCCCAAGAAATCTTCATAAGAACCGCATACCACTTCTGATTATTTTCATGGCGTAAAATCGCAGTATCAGGAGATTTCTCCCATAAGTATTCTAATTGATTTTCATACTTTTCTTGAACACGAGTCATGATTCTCTTGGTCTGAGGATAGATAAAATCCTGCACGTCAAAACAAGACTTTCGGATTTCATAAAGAACTTCTAAGCAGGCTTCACGGACACTTCCTACAAATGTCCCTCTCATACTGGCCATATGAACTTGTGGATAGAGATCACCAGTTTCTTGGTCATAAACTTGAAAACTTAAGTCTCCATCCACAACTATAACTCTCATGAGAAAGTCACCTTGTAAAATGGGTGTGCTATAAGTCCATGCACCTCTCTCTTTAACCAACCCATACTCTTTAGCCTTTTTACTATTAAACTGATAAGCTTTAAAAATTTCAAACATAAGCGAAAACTGCTACCAAAAGCTAGCAGTTCCTTTCTATTTTTTAAAAGACGACCTTAGTTCCATGTAATTGTGTCACACCCAGTTGGTCAATAAAGGTTTGACGATTGTCCATGTCAATCCCTCCACCAGGTAAAATTTCAATTTTTCCTGCAGCGTGTTCTAGAATTCTATGATAGTGAGCAAAACGTTTCTCTAGAGAATCGCCAGATACACCAGCTCGAGTCAAGATACGTGTAACTCCAGCTTGGCTGAGCCAATCAATAGCTTCCAACTGATCCTGGTCGCTCAATTCATCAAATGCCATATGGAAAACAATTTCCATACCTTTAGATGCAGCAATCAACTTTTTAAGATTGGCCTTGTCCAACTTCTTATCAGCTGTTAAGGCACCGAAGACGACACCTTGGCTACCTGCCTGAGCAGTTAGACGAATATCCTCGAGCATAATAGCAATCTCGAGATCATTGTAGACAAAATCACCACCACGTGGTCGAATCATAGTCATAATGGTCGTATCGTAGTCGGCAGCCAGTTCCACAGCTGCCTTGGTCACTCCGTAGCTCGGTGTTGTTCCACCAACTGCTAGATTATCACATAGCTCGATACGGCGAGCTCCTGCCTGCATAGCTTTTTCAAGCAAGGTTACATTTTCAGCACAAAATTCGTAAATCATTTGATTCTCCTTGAAGATTACTTTAAATTTATTATATCATATTATTTCGAATATGTTTTTATTTTTTTATCAAGGAAAATCATTACTTATTAAAGCTATTCTTTATCAGGAATCACCTTGAAAAAGATAGTAGGTGATAAAGATGGTTAAACATCCCAAACCAATTTTTGACTGGTAAAAGAGGCGCAAAAATAAATGGAAATTCCCATCAAGATATAGATCGATACGATAATCTTTTTCTTCCGTTCACGCGCAATAGACTTGGTCTCACGAAAGTCCGCTACGTAAGTCTGATAAAGCTTGGTATGATAAAGCCAATCTTCAAAAACGCTTAGAACTTCTGGAAAAACAAGCAATAGACAACAAAAGAAAAGGAGTCGTTGGCAACAAGGGCAAGACAACTCCAACAATAGCCAGAGCTAATGACAGAAATCCAATAATCAGATAAACAATACGCATAACTTCTCCTAGTTATAAATAATCAACTATTAGTTTCCCACAAAGTAAGGAATTTGTCAAGCCTTTACTAAAAAGAGCCTGAAATTGGTAACTTCTCAAAGTAACTTCCACTTGCCTGACCAAAGTGGAAATTAGTCTAAAACGGATTTTTATGGTGGAATTAAGTGTGAGACGTTTGTGGTAGAAATGAGGCCTACTATGACCAAACATAAACACCTTACCCTTTCAGACCGTAATGATATCCAATTAGGTTTAGAGCGCGGTGAAACCTTCAAAGCTATTGGGCAATTTATACTAAAAGACCCAACTACTGTTTCTAAAGAAGTCAAACGAAACAGACAAGTTAGAGAATCTACATGCGATAACCTTCCTTGCCCTCTACTCGATAAGGCTCCCTTTGTCTGTAATGGATGCCCTAAAAGAAGACAAAATTGTGGCTATCAGAAAATCTTCTACCTCGCTAAACAAGCTCAAAAACAGTACGAACAAACTCTTGTAGAAGCTCGTGAAGGAACTCCTCTCAATTCCAAGACCTTCTGGGACATGGACAAAGTCATTTCTGATGGTGTTAAAAAGGGACAACACATCTATCATATCCTCAAAATTCACAATCTTGATGTTAGCTCCTCAACCGTCTATCGACATATCCGAAAAGGATATCTATCTATCGCTCCTATTGACCTAGTCAGAGCCGTTAAATTTAAAGAAAGACGAAAAAGTAATCTACCTTCCATCCCTAAAGAAGATAAAAAAGACCGTTCCTATGAGGATTTTCAAAACTATTTAGTCCTTAACCAACTAAACTCTTGGCTGGAAATGGATACAGTTATGGGCAGAATGGGAGGTAAAGTCCTACTCACCTTCAATCTATCTTTCTGTAATTTTATCTTCGCTAGGATTCTGGAAAATAAAACTGCCCTTGAGGTTACCAAACACCTCTATGATATTAAGAATACCCTTCACGAAGCTGACAAAGATTTCTTCCAACTCTTTCCTGTCATTCTGACCGATAATGGTGGAGAGTTTGCCAGGGTTGATGACATCGAAATGGATGTTCGAGGAGAGAGTAAGCTCTTCTTTTGTGACCCTAATCGCTCTGACCAGAAAGGGAGAATTGAGAAAAATCACACGATGATTCGCGACATTCTACCTAAGGGAACTTCCTTTGACAACTTAACTCAAGAGGACATCAATCTCGTCTGTTCTCATGTCAACAACGTCAAACGTGCTGCTTTAAATGGAAAGTCAGCCTATGAAATCTTTGCTTTTACTTACGGAGAAGAGATTCCTAAGCTTCTGGGCATTTCTAAAATACCTGCAGAAGACGTCTGTCAGTCGTCTAAATTACTCCAACATAAGTTCTAAAAATTAACCTTCAACCCCATTCAAACGTCTCACACTAACTTCCACCATAGCGGAACTTAATCTGAAACGCTTTCAGATGAGAGGATTTTGTGCGCTCTTTTTTTCGATTCCTTTCGGCTACAAAAGCGATGAAATCAAGCATTAGTAAAACCAGTGGAACTTACCCTGACACGGTTTTCCACTGGTTTTTAGGATTTTTATCAGATTAACTTCCACTTTTATTGGCGATGGAAGTTAGTTTGGGAATTTAGCAGAGCCTGAAATTTACTTTCAGGACTCATTTTTTTATTTGATTTTTTCTTCTTCGTAATCACCATTGCTACAAACGATCTGCTTACCGCCACCACGGACTTTTTTCTCCATGAGGAAGTTTCCACATTTTGGACAATTTCGGCCAACAGGCTTGTCCCAAGAAAGTAAATTCACATTCTGGATAGCGATTGCAACCATAGAAGATACGATTACGCTTGGTTTTTCGTTCAATAATTTGACCTTGATGACAGCTTGGACACTCAACACCAATCTCTTTCACGATAGCCTGTGTATGACGGCAATCTGGGAAATTGCTACAAGCATAAAACTTACCAAAACGACCAAGTTTAATGACCATCGGACTGCCACACTCTTCACAATCAAATCCTGCTGGCTCATCCTTGATTTGGATTTTTTCCATTTCCTCTTCGGCTTTGGCAACCTCCTTAGAGAAGGGTTTGTAAAATTCATCAATGACTCGTTGCCACTGCTCTTTTCCAACTTCGACATCATCCAGTTTACCTTCCATTTCTGCTGTAAAGGTTACATTGACGATATCAGGGAAATATTCAACGATGAGCTTGTTAACAATTTCTCCCAACTCTGTCGGTTCAAAACGCTTGGCTGCCAAACGCACATAATAGCGCTTTTGAATAGTTTCAATGGTAGGTGCATAAGTTGATGGACGTCCAACACCATTTTCTTCCAAGGTCTTAATCAGTGTTGCTTCCGAATATCGGGCTGGTGGTTGAGTGAAGTGTTGCTCAGGCTTACTATTGACCTGCTTGACGACATCACCAACTGCCATATCCGGCAACATCTTATTCTTATCTGAATCATTGTAAATAGCCAAGTAACCATCAAATTTAACCTGACTACCATTCGCTGCAAATTGAACTCCATTTTGAGAAAGCTTCACAGCCATGGTATCAAAGATAGCACCCGTCATCTGACTCGCTACAAAGCGATTCCAGATAAGTGTATAAAGCTTAAGTTGGTCTTTATCTAAGTATTTAGCGATCTTTTCAGGTGTATTAAAGACACTTGATGGGCGAATAGCCTCATGGGCATCCTGAGCACCAGTCGCATTCTTGACCTTGCTGCCATGCTTAGAATACTTACTGCCAAAACGTTCGTTAATGTAGTTTGCAGCTTCATTTTGAGCAACTGGACTGATACGAGTCGAGTCTGTACGCATATAGGTGATCAAACCTTGGACGCCCGTACCGATATTAATCCCTTCATAGAGTTGCTGGGCAACCATCATAGTCTTTCGAGTACGGAAATTGATTTTATTAGCTGCATCCATCTGCATAGTTGAGGTAGTATAAGGGAGTGGAGCGTTACGCTTGCGTTCTTTTTTATCTACCTGATCAACTGTAAAGTCTTTGCTGGATAGATGAGACAAGACTTCTTTGACCTCTTCATTGCTTGTCAATTTCATCTTCTTGCCATTCATTCCATAGAAGGATGCCTGGAATTGCTTAGTCCCCTTTTTAAAGACTCCATCAATAGTCCAATATTCTTCTGGTTGAAATGCATTAATCTCATTTTCACGGTCAATGATTAACTTGAGAGCAACAGACTGAACACGGCCAGCTGACAAGCCCTTCTTGACCTTTTTCCATAAAATTGGTGAAATAGAATAACCTACCAAGCGGTCCAAGACACGACGGGCTTGTTGGGCATCCACCAAATCCATATCAATCTTACGAGGTTCTTTAAAGGCATTTTTTACCGCATCCTTGGTAATCTCGTTGAAAACAACACGGTTAGCATCATTTTCATCTAGATTAAGAATATGAGCCAAATGCCAAGAAATTGCTTCTCCTTCGCGGTCCGGGTCACTTGCGAGAAAGACTTTATTGGCTTTTTTAGCTTCTTTTTTCAAGTCATTGATCAGAGGACCTTTCCCACGAATATTGATATATTGGGGTTCATAATTATTTTCTACATCGACTGACATACTGGATTTTTTCAAATCACGAATATGACCAACACTGGCTAAAACCTTATAATTTCTACCCAGGTATTTTTCAATCGTTTTAGCCTTTGCAGGCGACTCCACGATTACTAGATTTTTTTTAACTGTTGATTTTTTCTTCTTTGTTGCCGTAGCTACAGTATCACACCTTTTTCAAAGTAATAAACTTTATAAAGTGTAAACCATTTTTAAAAACCTGTCAAGACTTAACTCCTATATATGAAGAAAAGTTTAACCGATAAAACCTTGCTAGTTCTTAAAATTCAAATTCTGTTAGCACATCCTGACCACTTGAAACAAGTTTTGCGCCTTCCTGAACCAAGTGATGACAACCATCTGAACGACCATCTAAAATGCTACCTGGAATAGCAAAGACATCTCTTCCTTCTTCCATAGCTCGCTCACAAGTAATCAAACTACCAGATCTCATCTTTGCCTCAGCAACGATGACACCCATACATAGTCCAGCAATGATTCGATTTCTTGCTGGAAAGTGATATTTCAAAGGTTCTTCACCCGGTCCATATTCACTCAGTAGCAAATGATATTCACCTATGTAGTCCTGCAGTCGTTTATTAGAACGTGGATAGTAAACATCCAAGCCAGTCCCAATGACTGCAATAGTTTTTCCACCACCTTGAAGAATTGACATATGCGCTGCAGTATCAATCCCTCTAGCAAGCCCACTGACAATGACTAGTTCATTCTCCAGTTCTTCAATAACCTTACGGACCGATTTTGTTCCTGTTTGACTACAAGAGCGACTGCCTACAACCGCAATCTTAGGCAATTTTAAGAGATTTAAATCGCCCTTATAAAATAACAATACTGGAGCATCATAGATTTCACTGAGAGCAAAGGGATAGACATCGTCTAGGATGGAAAAAGAGGGAAATTTTTCAAAGTCACTTCTTAATCTCTCCATACTTTCGAAGGTGAGTTTATGATAACGTTCCATAAAAACCACTGGGTTTCGACACTCTGATGCTTCTGCTATCGTTTCTAGGGTTAATTCTTGATCATAGATTTCTCCATATTGAAGTACCTTTAAAACCTGTTGATTACTCAGACCTGCTTGTTTCAACTTATAAATCTCAAAATTATCAATCTTAATCTTCATGATAGACTCCTTGTTTTTCTCTCTATCTATTTATTCGTAGAAAAAGAAAAAAACTTCCCAACAATTTTACTTGTTTAGAAAGTTTTTTATATTAGTTATCTTAGTAATCAGGACGAAGGACTCCAGTGACAGTTGCCTTGGTTGCTTCGTAATCCCCATCAATAACAACCTTGATAATGCGTTTAGCATCCTCTTCAGGCGCAGGAACCAAAGGTAGACGAGTTGGCCCAGCTTCGAATCCCATATAGTTGAGTACCGCCTTAACAGGTGCCGGACTTGGGTAAGAGAAGAGAGCATTGACTTTAGGAATAAATTTACGCTGAATAGCTGCCGCTTTCTTCATATCACTTTCTTCGATTGCCGTAAACATTTCATGCATCTCATCCCCATTTGTGTGGGAAGCAACAGATATAACTCCGTCTGCACCAAGGTTCATAGCATGGAAGGCATCTCCATCTTCACCAGTATAAACCAAAAATTCTTCTGGTTTATGCTCAATCAAGTAAGCCATATTGGCAAGACTGGTACATTCCTTAACACCAATGATATTTGGATGTTCCGCCAAACGAAGTAAGGTATCTGGAGTCATTTCGACAACTACACGACCTGGAATGTTATAAATAATAATTGGCAAATCAGAGGCGTCTGCAATGGCTTTAAAGTGTTGATACATACCTTCTTGGGATGGTTTGTTGTAGTAAGGAACAATCGCAAGACCAGCCGCAAAACCGCCAAACTCTGCTACCTCTTTGACAAACTCGATAGAGTCACGTGTATCATTGGTACCAACACCAGCAATTAAAGGAACTCGTCCGTTGACAACCTTTTGAACAGCCGCAAACAACTGCAACTCCTCATCGTGAGTTAGAGTCGGACTCTCAGCAGTTGTTCCTGCTAGGAGAATTCCGTCTGTATGATGTGTTAATAAATGTTCAATCAACTTTGGAATGGCATCGAAATTGATTGACCCATCTTCATGAAAAGGAGTAATAAAGGCCGTGATAATTTTACAATCTTTCAAATCTTGATAAGACATACAAAACACCTTTCTATTTTAAAGAAGGAGTTCAAATGAACTCCTACACATTATTTCAATTCAAATTTTAATTCAGCTGTTGGGCGTACTAGACCACGTTCGTGAAGTGTTTCTGCAATTTGAACTGAGTTCCAAGCTGCACCTTTAAGAAGGTTATCAGAAACCACCCACATATGAATACCTTTTTCTGCATCCAAATCTTTACGGATACGTCCAACGAAAGTATCACGTGAACCAACAGCATTTACTGCTTGAGGATAGATTTGGTGAGCAACATCATCTTCAAGAACTGCACCTGGGAATGCAGCAATAGCAGCTTTCACTTCTTCAATTGGTGCTACTTCTTTTGTTTCAATATAGACTGACTCAGAGTGAGCTGACAAAACTGGAATACGTACACATGTTGCGGATACGGCAATGCTATCGTCTTCCATGATTTTCTTGGTTTCATTGGTCATCTTCATCTCTTCGTAAGTGTAATCATTATCAGTGAAAACATCAATTTGTGGAAGAGCATTGAAGGCAATTGGATAATGTTTCTTATCGCCACCTGAAGGCAGGATTTCCGCATGCAAATCACGCGGATTTACACCATCATTCAAGACTTCACGAAGCTCACGTTGGGTTTCAAGAATTGCTCCCATACCAGCACCTGAAACTGCTTGATAAGTTGAAACGATAATACGGTCCAATCCCCATTTTTGACGAACGGGCTCAAGAGCCACCATCATTTGAATTGTTGAACAGTTAGGACAAGAGATAATTCCGTTGTGAGCATCAAGGGCGTGGGCATTCACTTCAGGAACAACCAATGGTACATCTGGATTTTGACGGAAATAAGAAGTGTTATCTACGACGACTGCGCCTGCCTTAACAGCATAAGGTGCATATTTTGCAGAAGTTGATCCACCAGCTGAGAAAAGAGCAATATCAACCCCTTCAAAAGCGTCTTCTGTTGTTTCTTCGATGGTCACATCTTGACCTTTGAATTGCAAAACCTTTCCTGCAGAACGTGCAGACGCAAGGTAACGAATCTTATCGATAGGAAGAGTTGATTCTTCCAACATTTTGATCATTTGAGCACCAACGGCACCTGTAGCGCCAGACAACAGCAACTGTGTATCCCTATAACAAACCTCTTTCGGAATTTTCTAAAAAAATTTCTATAATAGAAACATTATACTACTTTTTTTACCAAAATTGAAAAGTCTTTTTTTCCTATCTATTTTTCTGAAATTGACAAGAAAAGGCGGTGGGACGAAATCGATAGACAAAGTCTCGATTTC